>Ga0155582_179_pt1 | contig 46469 bp, 42 predicted proteins | sample RifCSPhighO2_12_FD_107239 | JGI IMG/M metagenome (GOLD analysis project Ga0155582, IMG submission 107239) | Gammaproteobacteria bacterium RIFCSPHIGHO2_12_FULL_37_14
AATCTAGAAGAATTACTGGCCCAAGTACGGTTCAATCTGGTGGATAAAATAGCGAGCATTGCAGCGACAGGTAATGCTCAAGGTGTTCATGTTCACAATCGTTTTTTTGAAGTTGCGCAAAGCTGTGGTTATGGGGTATGGCGTATCAATGGGAAGGATGCTTACCTTCATACAGGAAGCAGTAATTTGTCAGATGAAGACATCGAAAAGAAATTAGAAGAAGGGTTTGCCAAATCCTTTCACTTATTCGGCATATTGAATTTAATGCGCGAGCAAATAGAGGTATTGATCGCTGATCGAGGATATGACGGTAGAAAAGAAGAGGGTTATGATCCAGAGTTGTATCCCCATTTTACTAATCTTGAATTGTTCCAATCTCTCTCTATCAAAGAGGCAGCATTACGTGTAATAGATGAAAAGACCTATCAGGTACTCGACATCCATTGGCAAATCATCAAAAATACTTTGCTCCTGAAATTATCTGAAGAAGGTTTTGTCGATCTTTCTCCAGAAGAAGCCACTTTATTAGCCGGCCTTTCCTTTTCATTTGATTCAAAAACCCTCACCACGCTGATTCCCCATGGTGATGAATTAGCACAGTGTTTGATGTTTTTCAGTGAATGGACGATTGCGCAAAAAGTAGCTTTAGTGAACGCTTACCTGAAAGATAAATCGACAAATGAGCAAAAAGACATATTGGCCATTCTTAATAATGAAGCACCCCAATTAACGACTCAACTGAAAACTCAACCTCAGTTACAATCCATTTATTTTGACATTGCCATTCAAGAGAAAGAGGTAGCAGTTGTTAGAGCTCACATCGAACAGGGTGCTGATATTAATGCAGCACTTTCGTTATTGTTTAGCGAAGCTCATAAAAGCGATACGCTCACCTGGCTGCATGAAAATAAATCATTACTTGCCCACATCACACAAGACGGCATGAAGGTTCTCATTCCGAATGGAAAATACCAAGATAAGCCAGTGGTTGAAGCCTTAGTGAGCACCAAGAAAGGCCGTCAATTGTTATTAGAGAATCCAGCATTACAAACCCTGCTTCCTGAGACCATTGCTCATCGTTCATTGGCTGATTACTTGACGCAAGCAGCAGCTGAAAGACAAGGTGTTAACGTTTTAGAAGGATTCTTTAAAAAAGTAGATCCTCTTGTCACTCAATTCGGGCAGTATATTGCTTATGGTGATATGGCAACAGCAGAAGAATTACTGAAAGCGAATCCCTTACTGCTAGAAAAACTACTCACAGAAAAAATCACCGTCACCGATTATTCCAGACGCAAGCTCAAGAAGAAGACTGGCTTCCAAATAGCACTTTGCGCAATGGACGATGAAATGTGTGAGATGCTGGCAAAATACATGAGCAAGGATGAAGTTGCACATCAATATCAAGAACTATTTCCCGAAGGACAGGATAAGCACTTTGAAGCACAAACGCCGTTTGACTTTAGCGCCATTGTGGATGCGATTACCAGTAGCAATGATGCTGATGTAGAAAAAGCACTTGATCTTGAGCTGCCAAACGACACAGCACTCTGGAACAAGTTAGAACAATTTAGGGCAGATTTCACGGAACGATCCTATCAGGAAACCGTGTTTAACCCACAACACCTTCTCAAGGCATATGAGCTTTATGAGAAGCAATTTGAGGATTGGAATTGGAATCAACGAGATTTATTTTGGCGGCAAGTAATAGGTTACACCCAACGGTTCTTGCCAGCCAATATAGCGATGGATTTTGCGCAGGGGCTTTATTATCGCGTAGAACAAAAAGAAAAATCGAATCATAGCCTCAAGTTTAGATTCGGTGAGGGCGCGATTTTTCCACTATCTTTTAATTTTCATTCTGGTCTCGGATATCAATACGCGGTGGACGCTATTGGGGAGGGGGTGAGGGGCGTTTGGCGGCGGCGGGCTCGGCGGAGTTTTTTCAAAACTCATGTCGAACAAAAACTTCAAATTTGCAAAACTTATGCAGCACTATCAAAAAACGAAAACTTGCGTGATGGTGTGAAATGAAGTTGGTAAAGGCCGGCAACATAATGAGCTGTCGGTTCATGCCAACAGACCTTCATCAACTGGTATGTCGAAGGAGCACAGGTCTCGAAGGGTAAAACGGGAAAAATCACTTCAAAATATATCGTTCTAATAATTCAGCTTTTGCGCGTAGTCGTTCCAATTCATCCATTAAATCAAGCACAACAGCTGCACCAGCAAGATTCACTTCTAAATCATGTTGTAAACGTAAAACTGTTTTGACTCGTTGCAGTTGTATCATATCGAAAACCCATTCTTCTGGTGTCTCGCCTTCAGGACAAATAATTTCATACTCAATTAAATCACCAATAAAGTTAGGCGAAATCTGGCATGCCTCACATAATTCATCTAATGAGAATGCATTCTCAGTATAATTAACGACAATCATCACTTCCTTGTTTCCCATGAAATCCTCTTATATCATCCAATCTTTTCGCGGATTAAATGGCATCACATGTGCCATATTTTCATAAAATTTACGTTGCTCTTCAGAGTGGGCTGGTGGTGTCTCTATCTGCAAAATAACATATTGATCCCCAGAAATGGGCTTACTTGGCATGCCTCTTCCTTTCAAACGAAGTTTTTGCCCAGCATGTGAACCTGGAGATACTTTCAATTCAATTGCTCCACCTAAGGTCGGCACTTTAATTTGTGCTCCCAAGGCTGATTCCCAAGGCGTGATGGGTAATGTCATAAAAATATCTTTATTTTGCAAAGAAAAACGTGGATGCGCTTGAATATCAATCTCTAAATAAAGGTCTCCCGCTGGCCCACCTATCCCTGCTCCTCCTTGACCAGTTAAGCGTAATTGCTGTCCTTGGGTAACACCCGCTGGGATAGTGACTTTGATGGTGCGTAATGTAGCATGCATCTGACCTGATGCATCGATCTCTGGCATTTGCATTTGAAAAGTTTTAGTGGCACCATGAAATGCTTCTTCTAAAGAAATTTGGATTTTTGCTCGTTGATCACTACCACGCTGTTTAAACCCTTGAAAACCCTCTCGGCTACTACCTGCTCGATTAAAAAGATGCGTGAAAAAATCACTGAAGCCACCTAAATCACTTTCTGCAAAATCTGCCTGATCACTGCTATAAGATCGTGTACGGCCATGTTGCCAATCCGGTGGAGGTCTGAATTCTTGCCCTGCTTTCCATTGATTACCTAATTGATCATAAGCAGCACGCTTTTCTGCATCTTTTAAAACTTCATAGGCTTCTTGCACATTTTTGAATTGTTCTTCAGCATTTTTTTCTTTGCTTACATCGGGATGATACTTACGTGCCAATCGACGATAAGCATGTTTGATATCATCTTGAGATGCTTTTCTTTCTACTCCGAGGATGGCGTAATAATCTTTGTATTGCAAAAATCCCCCTAAATCCCTTTTAGAAAACGAAAGGGAGTGAAATGATCAGCCGTTTTATTAGAAAGGCAAAATATTATTTCTCTTCGGGTAATCGCACCGTCAGCACATCACACTTCGCACCATGCAAAATTGCGTTCGCAGTTGACCCTAATAAAAGAGATAATCCGTGACGACCATGGCTACCACAGATGATTAAATCAGCCTGTATATCATCTGCAATTTTTAAAATCTTGGTTTTGGTTGGACCAACTTCAATATGCTGTTCTGGCTTAACAACTTGCAGTTTTTCACCCAGTTTTTCTATGGATTGTCTCGCTTCTTCAATTAATTGCCCTTCAATATCTTCAATGCCAAGATAAGCATAACTATAACCAGGAAGTGGTTCCACCACATGGATTAAGCTTAATTTAGCTTTCGTCAAACCACGCACACTGCGTACTTTCTCAACAAGATAATCGGTATCCTCAGTTAAATCGGTAGCGAAAAGAATATGTTTATACATGTTGTACATCCTTTAATTAGTGTAACTTTCACGCTTAATAGCAAACACCACGTGAATCGTTACTAACTAGTAGTGGTTGCTTCCTTAAAAAATACGACTCGTTCATTTTGTAAACCAATCTGAATAGTATCACCCGGAATAAATTTACCGGAGAGAATTTCATGAGCTAACGGATTCTCAATATGATGTTGAATAGCTCGTTTTAATGGTCTTGCCCCATAAACAGGATCATACCCTGTGACTACTAAATAATCCAATGCTTCATCCGTTACAACAATATTATACTCCCGTGCTGCTAAACGCGTACGCAAACGATCCATTTGAATGCGAGCAATTTTTTTGATTTGCTCTTCATCCAGTGGATGGAATACAACAATTTCATCAATGCGATTGATAAACTCAGGTCGCAAATGTTTTTCAACTTCTTTTAATACAGCATTTTTCATTGCAAAATAATCACCCTTTCGTGAAATATCTTGAATTAATTCCGAACCCAAGTTGGATGTCATCACCACTACTGTATTACGAAAATCTACCGTGCGCCCTTGGCTATCTGTTAAGCGCCCATCATCTAACACTTGTAATAAAATATTAAACACATCTGGATGCGCTTTTTCCATTTCGTCTAACAAAATAACAGAATAAGGTCGTCGTCGAACATGTTCTGTTAAATAGCCTCCTTCTTCATAACCAACATATCCTGGTGGTGCACCTAATAAACGTGAAACAGAATGTTTTTCCATAAATTCCGACATATCTAAACGAATAACCGCTTCATCCGTATCAAATAAGAATTCCGCTAAGGCTTTACAAAGTTCAGTTTTACCGACACCCGTTGGACCCAAGAATAAAAATGATCCGATTGGCCGATTAGGGTCAGATAATCCAGCTCGAGAACGGCGTATGGCATTGCATACGGCATTCACTGCTTGGCTTTGGCCAATGATACGACGATGCAATGCTTCATCCATCTGTATTAATTTTTCTTTTTCGCTTTCTAACATTTTAGAAACAGGAATATGTGTCCATTTCGATACTACTTCGGCTACTTCTTCGTCAGTTACTTTGTTACGTAATAATTGTGTTTCTTTTTGCTCAGAAGTACTTGTCGCTTCAGTTAATTGTTTTTCTAATTCGGGAATACGTCCATATTGTAATTCAGCCATTTTAGTTAAATCACCGGCACGGCGTGCATTATCAAAATCCATTTTGGCCTTTTCTAATTCGCTTTTAATCCCTTGTGCGTCTTGCAAGGAAGCTTTTTCTGCCTTCCATATCGTATCTAATTTTTTATATTCATCTTCTAATTTACGCAAATCTGATTCTAATTTTTCCAAATGTTTTTTTGAGCCTTCATCCGTTTCCTTTTTTAACGCTTCACGTTCAATTTTAAGTTGCACAATGCGACGATCCAGATTATCCATCACCTCTGGTTTGGAATCGATTTCCATACGAATATTACTAGCGGCCTCATCAATTAAATCAATCGCTTTATCTGGCAAATTACGATCAGTAATATACCGATGAGATAGGGTTGCTGCTGCCACTATGGCAGAGTCAGTAATTTCTACTCCATGATGTATTTCATAACGTTCTTTTAATCCCCGCAAAATAGCAATGGTATCTGGAACGTTAGGCTCTTCCACTAATACCCGTTGAAAGCGACGCTCTAGTGCTGCATCTTTTTCAATATATTTTCGATATTCATCCAGTGTGGTAGCGCCAACACAATGCAATTCACCTCGAGCCAGTGCGGGCTTTAACATGTTGCCTGCATCCATTGCCCCTTCCGCTTTACCCGCCCCAACAACGTTATGCAATTCATCAATAAATAAAATGATTTGTCCTTCTTGCTTTGCCAATTCTTTCAATACTGATTTTAAACGTTCCTCAAATTCACCTCGAAATTTTGCTCCTGCTATTAATGCACCTAAATCGAGCGCCAATAGCCGTTTATCGCGTAATCCTTCTGGTACTTCTTGATTGATAATACGTTGTGCCAATCCTTCAACAATTGCAGTTTTCCCTACGCCAGGTTCGCCAATCAGCACAGGATTATTTTTAGTACGTCGTTGCAACACTTGAATGGTGCGCCTTATTTCGGCATCACGACCGATCACTGGATCGAGCTTACCCTTTTCAGCTTGCCTAGTAAGATCCACCGTGTATTTTGCTAAAGCATTACGTTGCTCTTCAGCACCTGCTTCTTCAACTTTTTGTCCGCCGCGCTCAGCTTCAATCGCTTTTTCAATCGCTACTTTCGTCGCACCACATTTACGCAGAATCTCGCCCAATGATCCACTATCCTCTACAGCAGCCAATAAAAACAATTCACTGGAAATATATTGATCTTTGCGCTTTTGTGCCAGCTTATCCGTAACATTTAAGATTCGATTCAATTCATTGGATACATGTACTTCACCAGGTGTACCTTCAACCTTGGGTAAACGATTTAAAGCCGTATCAATTTGTGACAGTAAAGTAGAAAGATTGACATTCGCCTTGGTTAAAATAGTCCGCACACTACTATTTTCCTCACTTAACAAAGCTTGCATAACATGCAAGGGTTCAATAAAACCATGATCACGGCCTAATGCTGATGATTGCGCATCGGCTAAGGCTAATTGGAATTTGTTAGTTAATTTATCCATTCGCATCATTCACCTCATTGATCAAGCATTTCCACTACTGATTGGTATACTGTAACATGAGGGTTATTAATGTAAATTCAAGTCGACATTATTTTTTATAGCAATCGTATAGCAGGTTTACCCATGAACATAGTTTATTTAAATGGCGATTTTCTAGAAATGGATCAAGCGAAAGTATCTGTTATGGATAGGGGATTTTTGTTTGGCGATGGCGTTTACGAAGTGATTCCCAGTTACAAACAAAAATTGATTGGTTTGGACTACCATCTCGAGCGCTTAGCGATCTGCTTAAACATGATAAAAATTGATTTTCAATTTAAAAAAGATGATTTTATTCCCATTTATAAAAAATTGTTAAAGCAAAATCAACTCGATGATTGTTTGTTTTATTTGCAAATCACACGTGGTAGCGGTGATAAACGAAGTTATCTTTTTCCTAAAAATATCAAACCAACTGTATTTATTTGTTGTATTCCTTTTAGTTGGCCTACTATCGCAAGCTTAGAAAAAGGCTATGCTGCTTATACAACGGAAGATATTCGTTGGGCTTATGCTAGTATCAAATCTCTTAATTTGTTACCGAGTGTTTTATTAAGTCAAGAAGCTCTCGAAAAAAATGCTGTGGAAGCCATTTTGATTCGGAATCAGCAAGTGATTGAGGGAAGCGTTAGTAATATTTTTTTAGTTAAAGATAAGCGCATCATCACTCCTAATGAGCAAGCTTGCATGTTAAGCGGTATTACGCGAATGCTAATCATTCAATTAGCAAATACTTTATCTTATCCACTCGATGAAAGGACGGTAAGGGTTGAAGAACTTTATCATGCTGATGAGATTTGGTTAACTGGTTCAAGCAAAACCATTTTGCCTATCATAGAACTGGATGGTAAACGTATTGGAAAGGGTAAAGCTGGTCCTGTTTGGAAACAATTTGTAAAGCATTTCTTTGATGATATGGAAATGTTATCGCACAATCTTTAGATAGGTTTCAAATCAACCTTGTTTGTGCAGGATAAATCTTCCTGAACTGTTATTGCGTTTGCGTTTTTATGAAATTTAGTTGCATGATGATTAGCTACCATCATGATTTTACTTTTCTTACTTGGCTCTTCTTCTAAGTCAGAGTCTAGAGATCTTTTAGGAGATATTTTAAGAGATGAATCCATTTCTGTTAATCCATAGCTATGATACAAATCACTCATTAAATATTCTTTATTATGTAAATATTCTGAAAAACCTATGATCTTTTCAGCCGCCAAAGTAAAAGATTGCTTTCTTTCTGCTAAAGCGCGCTTGGCTTGTTCACGCACTGTCGTATCACTGACCGTTTGATCGAGAATCGCAAAGGCTGGTTCTAGCGGAACAGTAATAATTCTGGCAAGTGTTGCCCATGCTTCATTTATTCTCTTTGGCGAAGAAGTAAAATAATCAATGAACGCTTTGCTACAAAACATTTGTTTATAATTCAAACAGTCTAAAGCAAACATACCTGTAAAAAATTCAGGGACCTGTTTGCCAAAGATATAGGGATGCTCTTCTTCTAAATGCTTATCTTCTTGCTCCTCATCCTCATCCTCACTACTTTCATCACTCCGCTCACTTTCTTCGTTATCAAGCTTTTCCTTTGGCATAAGGTCTTCAGGACAAGGAGAACAACCATAAGTAATATGTTCTTCTACCTCGTCGTTTTCCAACATTGCATCACCAAAAAAAGCTTCGGAATCAAATCGAATAACAATGTCTCCATCCTCTTTTTTAAGCGTACCAATATTTTTGAAATCATTATCACCAAAGAAATAGGAAATTAAAAATGCAGCTGTTGGACCAATATAGGACTCTGGCCATTGCTCATTAATATAAAATCGCTGATCCATCTCAACCGCCGAAGAAAGTCTAAACCACAGCGGAACACCGTTTGATGTGGGCGTAGATGCTTTAGCGGCATAACAATAAGGTTGATGATCACCTAAATAAAGTCGCAAAATATTTCCACCAGCCACAGCCAACTCTATCGATGTTTGCTGAGACACATGTAATTTATCGTGAGCTCTTTTTTCATCAGACCAATTAAGCTCGGCTTTATTACTGGCGAAATATTTTTGATTGGTAGAAAGTTCAATTGCTGTTTTTTTCTCTTTATCCAGTTCAAACTCTATTATCTTTCCTGACCTGCTTGCGGACAATGTTTCTTTTTTCAGCACGAGCGGAACTTCGGATTGGCAAGTAGGATCCGCTGCATGCTGCATCTTTTGCATATAGAATTGACTAAACGCATTACTAGCTAATGGTTTTTTTCTCAATGCATCCAGGTGTCTGTTTAATATGTCTCTGTTTAACATTTCATCTACTCTTTAAATTTAAAAACTCAATGACACAAATTTGCTGTTAAAAAAATTTTATCGCCGTGAAACATACACATTATGTTTAATATAAAATCGCAATAGTTTCTTTGCCCAGGCACCCGCATAATCAACACCTATTCGCGGCCGTTTAACAATGGTAATGGGCTCATCCTTAGGTGACTGCGCAATAAAAAAATTATCGCTTAGCAAATCATGTGCGTTTAATTGCTTATTGATTTTCATGGCTTTGCATAATAAGCCGGGTCCTTGAGTACGTTCCGTGAGATTTTGTATGGGGTCCAATGCACGCAATAATACTGCAGATGCATGCCCTTCTTCTTCTGTGACCACGTTCATGCAATAATGCATACCATAAATCATATACACATAAGCATATCCAGGCGGACCGAACATCACCTTCGTCCTGTCAGTGAGCCCTCTTGCTGAATGCGCAGCAAGATCATGTGGCCCAAGGTAGGCTTCCACCTCGACGATTTTAGCTATGTGGGCAGTATTATACACCACATGAACCAAAATTTTGCCTAATAATTCCTTTGCTACAGTAATAGTCTGACGATTATAGAATTCACGTGGTAGTTTTTTTAAGTTATTGATTGTTCTCACCTTATGCCAACATTGGGCCGTCTGCGATTCGAACGCAGGACCAACAGGTTAAAAGCCTGCTGCTCTACCGACTGAGCTAACGGCCCAAAAAGGATTAGACAACAAAGGCGCTAATATTACCTATTCTAGGGAAAATATCAATGAGAAAAACCTATCAAAGCAGGTTACTATTGACCGCCTGATTATCTACCAGGCAGATCTCCCCAGATTAATTTATGTAATTGAACCTGAAAACGAACAGCTAGTTGATCATTTATTATCCAATCAGCCAAATCTGTTGGATTAATTTGCTGATAACTAGGGGAAAATAATATCTGACACCGTGTATTTAAGCGATATTGATCGATGATTAATTTTGCCCAGTCATAGTCTTCGCGATGACAAATGACAAACTTAACTTGATCCTGTTGTAACAATTTATCGATATTCTCCCAACAATTCTTCTCAACTTCATCAGAACCAGGTGTTTTAATATCGAGTACTTTGACGACGCGTTTATCGACCAAAGAAATATCCATCGCGCCACTAGTTTCCAGCGAAACGCTATATCCTTCCTCACACAATCGTTTTAACAAAGGTATACAAGCTTTTTGTGCTAAAGGTTCACCGCCTGTTACCGTCACATAATTTGTCTGATATTTTTTAATTTCTATTAGAATTGCATCCAGCCCATACCAGCTTCCGCCATGAAAGGCATAGGTAGTATCACAATATTGACAGCGCAAGGGGCAACCTGTCAGACGAATAAAGGCAGTTGGTAAACCGACAGTATTGGTTTCGCCCTGAAGAGAAAAAAAGATTTCGGAAATTCGTAATTTATTCACTTTCTTCGTTTTTTATTTTGTTTGTCTAGAGGAGGAAGTCCATTGTCTTGCCGTACTATATCCCTAAACCTATTGTCTATTATCGAATGAATATTAACTTCCATACTTTGCTTCTCTTCCTTCGCTCTAATTTTTTTTTCAGCTTGTTTAAAGAGATTGTTATAAAATCCCTGATAGGTAGGTTCAACTTTAGGAAAATCGAGTTGGATTTTCGACTTCCAATACTTATCATAACTTTCAACCGATGTTTTCATTTGTAAAGAAAGAGTACATAATCCAAATAATTCTTTGGCTGAAAGAAAACTAAAAATATAAAAAAGAATCTCCTTAGATAACTTGTCAAAATAAGGTAATGATTCATTTTCTTGCTTAGAGGCTAATACTGTTTTTTTTGTACGTCCTTGCATATGAAAACACCCCTGATTTTTATATTGTTGGTATGAATATGATAGGTGATATAGCTTACTCTAATGTCCAGCCTGCTTAATCTGTTTGAGTTGCTCTGCTGCCAAGCGAGAGGATGCCGTTCCAGGGTAACGATTCACGACTTTTTTAAATGCCGTTTTTGCTTCAGACCACTTTAATTGCGATGCATAAATAAGTCCAACTTTTAATTGAGCATCCGATACACGAGGACTATCAGGATAATTTTTGGTAACCACGGTAAATTCGGTTAACGCTTGATTATTTTTACCGGTTACATTGTATAAATCGCCTAGCCAATAATGCGCATTCGCAGCAAATTGACCAGAAGGATATTTTTGTAACATCGTTTGCAGTGAATTAATTGCTTCATTATATTTTTTAGCTTTAATTAAATTATAAGCCGTTTGATAAACTTGTTGTTCTTCTACCACATTAGATTGATCTTCTAATGATTTTGCTTCTGATGAGCTAGTATCAGCCACTACTTTAGGTGGGTTGACCTTACGAGGAGGTTTATGCGTCGTCGTCACAACATCATCAGTCGTAAAATCTGAATCAGGAGATGTTTTCATTATTTTGTTTGAGTTAGTACTTTGTGATAACTTTTTTTCTAAATCAGAATACATACTTTTTTGTTGATTTTGTACTTGTTGCACCTGATGTGTTAATTGCTCAACCTGGTCACGCAACGATTGAATTTCTTTCTGTAAAGCTTCCATGCGCGTCGAAGATAGAGTCGATTGTAAATTATCGATTTGTTGTTCCATTTGCGCAACACGCTGGTTAATTGTCAACGTAGAGGTGTTCACTACTGGTTGCGATACGACTTGAAGTGCTGGCGTTTGAGATGTTTGAGCCTGAGGTGCTTGAGCTGGCGTAGGTACAAAAGCTCGTTCTTGCCCAGGCGCAGGGGGAGGAGGCAAATCCTCACCCTGATCACCGCTACTTTCAAATTGTTGTTGCAAGGTATCTGCATCATAAACTGGAGCAGATTCAGCCCAAACGATTGTAGAAAAACTTAGTCCAATGCATACACCAACAATGGAAACAACCCTTAAGAAACTTTGCATAAATTACCGTTGTAGATAGACAAGTACGACACGTCTATCTTTCTGATAATCTGTCTCAGAATGTCCTGGAATAGCCAACTTCTGAGCACCATAACTCACGATACGAATTTGGCTTGGATTAATTCCCTTTTCTTTCATCATTTCACCTACAGCTCTTGCCCGTCGCTCTCCTAAACCAATATTATATTCGCGGCTACCTCGAGGATCGGTATGCCCTTCCAACATCACTTTCGCATTTTCATGTGCTAGCATGTAATCTGCATTCGCTTCGATTGCCGGTTTATCCGCTTCATGTACCACATTACTATCATAATCAAAATAATACACATGCTTAGCTGATAAATTCATGCCTGCATGGCTGCCTGATTGATCGTTAAATCGAGATTCATCGCCTAATCCAGATGTTTGCGCGCCTGTTGCGTAAGCGGCATTCGCTTCATTGATCGCGGATTGATCAGTTTTCCGTTTGGCATGACATCCTGCTAGAGCCACTACGCAGGTACTAATCAAAATTATTTGTATCCATCGTTTTAGTTTCATGAGCCTACCCCTTTCTCTTGAATATTTAATGCAAAAGTATACCGCAAAAATCCCATATCAGGTCAAGTCATAAAAATGGAGACCATGCTGGATCTTGCGCTTCACCTTCACGTGCAGGCAATACCAGTTGCACATTACCATCTGCAGAAACCATCGCCAGTATGTTCCGCCCACCGTACACTGTATCATACAGTATCATACTACTGTTAGGAGCAATACTAGGCGATGAACTATCACCAATCGACTTATTCAATACTTGCATTGTTCCAGAATTCAAATCCAAAATACTAATATAAAATGTCCCGGATACTCGATGAATCATGACCACATGATTGCCATCACGAGTATACGATGCGCGCGCATTATAATCGCCATCATAAGTAAGACGAGAAATTGAACCACTACTTAAGTTAATTTGATAAATCTGCGGCCCACCACTACGATTAGAAGTAAATAATAATGTTTTACCATTCGGTGACCAAGCTGGCTCGGTATTAATATAAAAATCCTTAGTTAATTGCGTTAAATGACCCGATGCAATATCCATTACGTAAACATTCGGTGATCCACTTTTAGATAGAACTAACGCAAGCTGACGACCATTAGGGGACCATGCGGGTGCCCCATTAATACCAGGAAATTTACTCAATAAACGTCTTGCACCACTAGTGACGTCTTGCACATAAATATTAGCCTGACGATTCTCGAAAGAAACATATGCCACTTGTTTACCATTTGGCGACCATGATGGAGACATAATGGGTTCAGGCGAATTCAGCAACGGGCGTGGATTATAACCATCTTGATCAGTCACTTCGAGAATATAACGTTTTTGTCCATCTTTACTGGTTTGAATAACCACGTAAGCAATTTTTGTTGAAAAAATGCCTCGTATTCCTGTTAATTGTTGGTAAATCAGATCGCTAACATGATGAGCAATTAAACGCCATTCATGACTAGATACTGTATACGACCTATTTAATACAACACTTTTTTCTCCCTTATCTCGAAACATATCCATTAATTGGAAAGTAATTTGATATTGATCCCCTGTTTTGCTAACTTTTCCGATGACAACATTATCTGTACCAATGCGACGAAAATAATCAACCGATACTTCTCGCGGAGCACTAGGAAAGCTTGTTAAGGACCGTTGATTATAAACTTTAAAGCGACCACTATTTTGCAGGTCTGCGGAAATAATATCGGAAATATTTTGTGAACTATCACCCTGCATAGAAAATGGAACAATGGCAATCGGAATTGCACCTGCTATACCACGAGTTAATTCCATACTCAAAATAGCGGAAGCAGAGTAAGGAATCATGAAAATAAGTAGAAATAATAAAAAACGAATAAATTTATGCATATCAGCTCCTCATCACTGAAATGATTATAACATTAAAATAATGGGGAACAATGCCACGCCATATCGCCTATCAGTAGGTTTGGTTATTCGCTTATCTCAGCTGACACATCTAAACCGTCGCCACAGTCATTTTAGTGATAACTTCATTTTCCGGAAGTGGATCCCCTAACAATTTTCCTTGCATAAGGGCACACCCTAATGATTTCAATGTTAGCAATTGCTGCTCTGACCCCACGCCTTGAACAATGATTTGCATAGACAAGGCTGTAGCAAAAGAAATAACCGCTTTAATTAATTCGACTGTTTGTGGATGAGTAGGCATATCTTCAATGAATAATTGGCTCAGCATGAGGTAATGAACAGGAAATACTCTAAGCTGTCTCAAAGACAATGCACTGGAATCAAATTCAGCAACCGCCATTTTAATTCGCAAATACTTTAACATATTAAACGATTTTTCTAACACATCACTAGAAACCGCTGTAAAAGTACTCGTTATCATGGAATTGGGATCGTTAAGGTGGCCTCCAGAAGAGAGACTTCCAACTATTTTTAATAATAACCATTCGGGTTTACATTGTAATTCTTGCAAAATTTGTGATAAGGAATAAATAAAATGACTATTTTCCAGTTGATTGATCGTAATGGAAAATGCTAAACAATCTGGGAAAAATCCAAAAGAACGCCAATGAATAAACTGCTGAATAGAGCGTCGCAACAACCATTCCGAAATAACATTTAACCTTCGCTGTTTTATCGCATGTTCAAATAATTCTTCCTGCTTAATCAGACCAAATTCTGGATGTTGCCAATGCAAAAGAATTTCCATACCGAAAATATTATCAGTAACTACATTTTTAATTGGTTGATAATATACTTTTAATTCTTGGAAAAGAGATTCTTGATTCAAATGCGCATACAAAATCAATTCACGTTGACTGCCCAGCTGATGCGTTGTTTGGTAAAATTGATAGTCATTACCTTGTTTTTCTTTCGCAAGCAATAAAGCTTGCTCAGCATTTCTAAGTAAAATCTCTGTATCTTCTCCATCCATTGGATAAACGGAAATACCCATACTGACCGTAAGATATATTTCATGTTCTTTAATTTGAAATGGAGGTGCCAACGCTTGCAAAATACGTTGGATAATAAATACCGTCATTTCGGCTTTAGTAAGTTGCGCAAGCAATAATACAAACGTATCTTTTGCATAACGGGTTGCACTGTCTACTTGCCGAATGCAAGCTTGTAATCTTTCTGCCACCGCCTTTAATATTAAATCGCCCATCTCATAGCCAAATGCGTTATTAATCATTTTAAAATTATCAATATCAATATAAACAATACTAAAAGATAATTGATTCCGAACATTTTCTTTAATGTTTTGCATTAAACGATCTTTAAATATTGGCCATCCTAATAAATTGGTTACTGGATCAACAAATGTTTGCTGAATACTATTTTTCAAAATATTAAGCTCTTCTCGAAGTCGCTGTTCTGACGCCTTTGATTCAGATAATTCTAACTTTAATAAACTTAATGATTGTGATGGATGATGGCGTTGATCTCGGATATAAAGATAAACCAGGTAAAACATTAGAGCAAAAATTCCCATAATAAAAATTACTAATTCCATGCTCACCTCTGCTAAATCTAATACAATGCGTCCATTATTTTCGAGTCAAACCTGCATGGTCCATAATGATACGAATGACATCAAAACTAGTATCATGCTGAATCAATTGTTGCGTTGCCTCGCTTGAAAAGAAATATCCCACTATCTTCATTCGTTCCTTAATGCTTTTTGCTTCATTTTTTAAAACAAATAATAAATCATCTATATTCATTTTATCCACATGATGGATTTTTAATCGAGACATCACGTTAACCATTTGATTAATCTGTCTTAGAGAAAGCACGCGAGATAAATCATGTTCGCTTATACTATCATGTTTGGTATGAATCTTACGCTTCCATTTTACTACTGCAAAAATTAGTACGATAGTGGCTACAAGAGCAGTAATTGCGAAAAAAGTAGTAGAAATTGGTTCGGGTTGTGGCTTAGGATCATGTAAACTTTTTTCTATCTTGGCAATTTCATGGTTGAGATTAGTAATATTGTTTTGCGTTTTTGAAATAGCTAATTGCAAACCGTAGTCTTGCGATTCCAAAAAATTAAAGTCTGATTTAACTGAACATCCTTCATTTGCAAGCTCATTACAACGTGGCAACGGATGAGTCACGCCATTATCTTTAAAATAACACATATCATCATCATAGTTAGGAAAAATGTCCCTCAAGTAAATTGTCTTACCATTTTTATCTGTCCAATGTTCGCAATCATCGCCATTTGCATTGGTTTTTTGATACCACGCATCATAGATATCTCCTAATTCCTTTCCATCCTTACCTAACTTTTGATTAACGGCAATATCTTCGCTATTAAGTTCATCGAGTTGCTGTTTAGCGTCACTTAATAAACTTCGTTCGGTTAATAACTTGCTTTGCAAATGCTCTATCATATGATCAAACATTTTCTCCATCATTACCCACATCAAAGCAAACATTGAAGTTGAAACACCTAAACTGAGAAAAATCGTTACCATACAAAATAATGTGCAGAGATGTTGTGATTGTTGATGTTTTTTTATATTTTTAGTGTGATTAGCTAATTTAGCTTGTTCTAAAATCGCAATACAAATTTCAATTTCATCTAATAAAAATTTTTTCTTGGGTAAAGGAATGAATGGCACTCGTTCTATCGTTGGATAAAAAAATTGACTATCTCGTGCATGCTGGGTTTGCAGTAAAGGTTGATACTCATCTGGCGTTTGATTGATAAATTCATTCTCTAAAACAGCGATGATATGAGCATGCGATTGCATAATAAAATCCTTGTAAAGAATACTCTCCTACACCTGTTATTAATGATATTTTCCCATTGACATATTTATTTTTCTCCGTAAAAAAATCTCGGCGTACCATCAATCACCACTCTCCACGTATAGCGCATGGCTGAAAAGATTATCTATGCTAGGATACTTCGCCTCTCACAATATTCTCCGGCTTAACTTTTAAAACAAATTGGCGAAAAGATTCAAAGATTGTTGCATCATTTGGAACAGGTAGTGGAGAAGATTTTAATACTGCAGCACGAGCCGAAGAATCAAGCGAAGAATCACCGCTCGATCGTATCACTTGCACATCTAATACCAAACCACCTGGTGCAACACGAATCATCAACACACAAGTTAGTTTTTTATTCGATTGTATTGGCACCACCCAATGCTCGCTGATTACTTGCAAAATCAGCGCCTTATATTTATTAATTTCCCCCTGGGAGTGACGGGTTTGTGTACCTTTCACTTTAATATCATCATTCATAAATTGTTGTCGTAGTGATTTTTCTGCTTGCAGTCTTAACATTTTCTCGAATTGCACTTGCAACTTTTTTTGGTGTAGCTGCTTTTGTTTTTTGCTTTGTTTTTTAATATCAGCCAGTAAATCTTCTCGCATCATTTCGCGATTTTTTTCGATTACTTTAAGTGATATGACATTTTTTTTAACCGGAATAGATTCTACTATTTCTTTTTTTGTTAATTCTTTATCTAAAGGTAATTTTAATTTTGGTTGAACAATCGCTTGTTGTGGAAGTAGTTTACTAGTCTGCACATCACCTAAAATAACAGCACTAATGACATCGTGCTGATTAGTATTTTCAAATACAGGAAGAGGCGTAGAAAAATTAATATTTAATATTAAAATGATTAAAACAAACGCATGAATGCATAATGATAGAACAAAATACTTTGGCATTGCATAAATAGTCATAACACATCAGCCAATTACTTTATTATCAGCAGGAGGTTGGGTAATCAAACCGACATTCTTTGCTCCGGCTTGTTGTAATAATACCATCGCTTCCATCACCTTACCGTAATTCACATTCTTATCACCTCTTACTAAAACTGGTCGCTGTTCAGTATGTTGACTCGCAAGTTGTTGAGTGACAAGATGCGTTAGGGTTTGCGCCGTGATGGGTTGTTGTGGTTTATCCGCTAAATTAAAATAAAAATTTCCTGTTGCATCTACCGTAATAATTAATGGTTCATTTTTTTGTTCATTCAAAGCACTTGCTTTGGTTTGAGGTAAATTAACTTTCACACCTTGTGTCAAAAGAGGTGCCGTAATCATAAAAATAACTAGTAGCACCAACATGACATCGATAAAAGGAACCACATTGATATCCGACATGAGTCGGCGTGATCCTGGCTGATGCATCTGAGTCATAATTGACTCTCCGTCGTTTCACGCGCTAATGAATTGGGTTGCGATTGGCGGATGAGGATGTTAATTAATTCTTCCTGAAAGGCATCGTAACGATTTAATAAACGATTCGTGCTGGTAGTAAAACGATTGTAAGCAATGACGGCTGGAATAGCTGCAAATAATCCTAATGCAGTGGCGATCAATGCTTCGGCAATACCTGGTGCCACCATGGAAATGCTTGCTTGTTGCACATTTGCTAAGGCGCGAAAAGCTTGCATGATGCCCCAAACCGTTCCAAATAATCCAACATAAGGACTGGTAGAACCCACAATCGCAAGAAACGGTAATCGTTGTTCCAATTTATCTTGTTCGCGCATTTGTGCGACGCGCATAGCACGTTTTGTATTATCGATAATGGTATCCAGTGCTATCCCAGTTTGTCGACGGAAACGCATAAATTCCTTAAACCCCGAATGAAAAATAGCTTCTATACCATCCATTGTGCCTTGACGCTTCACACCCTGTGCATATAACTTAGCTAAATCTTCACCCGACCAAAAATTTGTTTCAAACTTTGTGCTAGCCTTATTAAGATCATTCAAATAAAAACCGCGTTGCAAAATATATGCCCACGAAACAACAGATGCGCCTATCAACAGCAGCATCACACCTTTCACCAATAAGCCGGCTTGCAGAAAGTAGGTCAGTAAAGTTGCATCATAATTCATGTGGAATCTCCGCCTTGTTTTGACAAAACACTTAGTATGCAAGCAATCATTCTATCAAATTTTTTCATAAACTTCTTTTCGATGAGCTCAATGTACGACTAATACGACAAGCGCTACATGTGTATACAATATATACGAATATTATCAAAAGAGGAATTATTCCAGCGCTCCCTCAAACAAATTAATAGTCTGTGAAGCTAGCCATTTTTCTGGTGTTTTTAAGCCAAAATGCACGTAAGCGTGTTTAGTGGCGATGCGACCGCGTGGCGTACGCAATATAAAGCCTTGCTGAATTAAGAACGGCTCAATAACATCTTCAATCGTACCTTTTTCTTCATTAATAAAGGCTGCTAAGCTCTCCAAACCAACTGGACCGCCATTAAACTTTTCCATTAATGCCAATAACAGTTTCTGATCCATCACATCAAAACCTTGGCCATCTACCTTAAGAAAGTCGAGAGCCTGCTTCACGACTAGTTCGGTGATTTCTCCATTTGCTCTTATTTCTGCATAATCCCGCACACGACGTAATAGACGATTAGCCACTCGAGGTGTACCCCGAGAACGACGAGCAATCTCTTCTGCGCCGGGTGTCTCAACAGCTATTTTAAGAATTTGGGCGGAACGTAAAACAATTTGCATTAAATCGACTACTTGATAAAAATCCAATCGTTGCACAATACCAAATCGATCTCGTAGTGGTGACGTCAGTAAACCAGCTCGAGTCGTTGCACCCACCAAAGTAAAAGATGGCAGATCCAATTTTATTGATCGAGCAGCAGGGCCTTCGCCAATCATAATATCAATTTGATAATCTTCCATTGCTGGATAAAGCACCTCTTCAACAACTGGGCTGAGACGATGGATTTCATCGATAAATAACACATCACCTGTTTGTAAGTTAGTTAACAAAGCCGCCACATCGCCAGGACGTTCTAAAACTGGGCCGGATGTTTGTTTTAAACCCACCCCCAACTCATTTGAAATAATATTGGCAAGCGTGGTTTTACCTAAGCCTGGAGGACCAAAAATAAGAACATGATCAAGCACATCGCCACGTTTTTTTGCCGCCTGTATGAAAATTTCCATCTGCTCACGCACACTGTGTTGCCCAATATAATCGCGTAAAAATTTGGGTCGTAATGCACGATCAATGGGATCATTTGCTTGTTGTTCGGGTGCAATAATTCTATCCGTTTCCATCAGACCATCTCCCGTAAGGCACGACGAATTAATTCTTCACTACTGGCTGCTCCATCATCAATTTTTGTAACCGTACGATTAGCATCATGTTGCTTATAACCCAGTGTAACGAGTGCGGAAATCGCATCTTGAAGGATTTGATGCCGCTTATCACCTACTGATCTTGTGGAATTTGTACTGGTGGATGATGAAGCTGTATACCAATCAGCTAATTTATCACGCATCTCAATCACTAAACGTTCTGCTGTTTTTTTTCCTACTCCAGGAAGCTTCACTAAACTATCCGTATCATTGTTCAAGACACAACGCACAAATTGATCCGTTGCTGTACTTGATAATACTGTTAGTGCCAAACGTGGGCCTACGCCATTTACTTTCAATAGGGTGCGAAACAATAAACGCTCATCACTGGTATAAAATCCGTATAAATGCTGCGCATCTTCCCGTACAACAAAATGCGTTAATAAAGTAACTGTTTGGCCAATGTCTGGTAATTGATAAAAGGTACTCATAGGCGCATCGATTTCATACCCAATGCCACTCACTTCCACTAACAATGAGGGGGGTTGTTTTTCCAAGATAATGCCACGAATTTGTCCAATCATAGGTATCCTTCATCCGTCTCTATATGATAGCGGTCCCATTCCTATGCGATAGAGCAAGCTAACGGGAACAGCTGATTTTGTTGTAGCAATTTTATTACTAACCCTTATACTTCTAGCTAACGACATGACAAAAAAATTAACCGTCCTCCTATTTCACCGCAGGAACGCTTATAAAAAAAAGAGACTTTATGAAATGGTATCTTAACATTCTTATTAATTGCACCCTAGAGAAAATACCTTCTTTTTTTAAAGAACGAACTGCCCTCTGCGAGCGCCTGAAAGCAGTCGATGCTAAATTAATAAATGCATTCAATTTCATTTATCATGAACAAATTTCGGAGCTTCCACTTGATACAACACTGTACTTGATAGATCAGTACAATAAACGAATCGATCTGCTTAATCATTTATCTATCACAGAAATAATTAAAATATTTATTATTAGTACGATCACATCCATTAAACTGACTCAAGATGCTCCTCCTCGCATCATTGATTATCTAGAAGTAATTTGTATACCTGCTGAAAAATCTTTATTGCGAGATATGTCCAGAGTTGATTTATTGAAAGCAGCATCTTTATCAGCACCACTTAAAGATGCTTTGAATAAGCTTATCGAGGAAGAATTAGCTCACCTTAAACTATTAGAATTTAAAATTTACCCATCAGAACCAAAATATCTGATTGGCCTTATTGTTAAATATGGCGAACAAACTGATATCGCACAATTGAGAAATAAATTAAACTTATATGAACATACGCATGATTATCGGCTGCCTTTTTTACGAGATGATATTGAAACTTTATCGTCAGCACTACTAATGGATAATGTAGCCAAACGAAATGCTATTATTAGAGGGACATTTTTGCGGCTCATTAATAATGTTGCTGGGATTAGAGATTTAGAAAATATTCTCGATGAATTCAAAAAAAGCCACTTTGATTTTTTAAAAAAAATCATGGTACAAACATCAGTGGCAATCAAAATAAATTTTAATGTTCAAGAAACAACACTCTGGAATGAAATATTCATTAATATTTACACCAAATATGATACATTGAAAAAAGAACAAAGCCATCGTTTACCTTTTTTTAATCATTCCACTTCCACTGGTAGGCCAACATCTCGCGTTTGTTCAAATCCTTCATTTCGAAAATAGTTTTAACATCGTGCGCATATGCGCATGACATAATGCCACTGCTAACGCATCTGCTGCATCCAAATATTTACATTTACTTCAATTAAACTTAGCATTGTTGTTAATAATTTTAAAGATTTTTTATATATACCGGGACATTGAGATTCACGTGGCCCCGCCACATTAAGTGTTTTGATTTTTGCTTCTTCTAGCCAATTAATAATTTGACGTAAAACATTTTTTTTAGATAAATCAATTATTAAATATGGTTTATTCTTTTCTATCACTTCATTAATCGTTAAAATTGTTCCATCAATTACGTTAATTGGCATTGAAGAAATAATAATTAAGGTCCCATCAGAATCTCTGATATTAAATTTAGTTCTTACATTATAATCAACTGAATCTGTTTCATTTAATTGATAGCATGCATCTATCATTCCATCTTCTGCGCTTCTACCTTTAGGACACCATCCGCCATGCGGTATTTTAAACTTGATTGATGCATCCAATGCGGCTCTATCAACACCTGATTGACCTCCTGAAATTATTTTTTCTAGCTTAATAATGGTCATTAAATTAAATAATTCTATATTTGAAAGGGGTGAATTTTTTAGGAAACTCATAAACATCTATTCCTGTTTTATTTTTGATATAAATCACTAGCAAACTCGCTGGAAATGCAAATATTGTACTATAGGGCACGTCTCGAAATGCGAGGTTTTGTCTTCCCGGAAAGCGTCGAGCGTTTTTTGCGAGGCGCTTGTCCGGGATCCATGGTTAAATCTTTCTGTTCACAAGTTTAGAGCAATGCTTAGAGTATTTCTGAATATAAATCCAATAGGGATTGTTAGACTCAATTAAATTAATTTTCCAATCACGGCGCCACTTTTTTATTATCTTTTCGCGTAAAATGGCTTCACGAATGTCGGAATGTATTTCAAAGTAAACTAAGTTGGTAACATTATACTTTTTTGTAAATCCTTTTACTAAACTATTCTTGTGCTCATATACACGTCTTACTAAAGTAGGTATAAAGGAAATTTGACCATGGATCCCAGACATTAAGCGCTGCTAAGCTCGTAACAAACACTCGCTAAACAGCGCTAAATTCTGGGAAGACAGCTTTTTGGCTTTAAAAAAGCAAGGAATGTATAAAGAGCTTCCTTCATTTCGAAAATAGTTTTAACATCGTACGCATATGCGCATGACACAATGCCACTGCTAACGCATCTGCTGCATCTGCTTGTAATGTTTTTGATAAATTCAACAACCGCTGTACCATATATTGCACTTGTTCTTTGTTTGCTGCGCCATTACCAACAACAGATTTTTTTACTTGACGAGCAGAATATTCAGCAACAGGCATATCGAGTGCTACAATCGCTGCACCTCGTGCTTGACCCAATTTTAATGCAGAATTTGGATTCTCATGCATAAAAATTTCTTCGATAGCAGCTTCTTGTGGTTGAAATGTTTGAATGATTTTTTGCAATCCTAAAAAAATTTGTCGTAATTTTTCACTCAACGTAACAGTCGTTAAATCAAGATACCCACTGGTAAGATAAATGTGGCGATTTCCTTCTACTTGGATCACACCGTATCCCGTACGGCGTGATCCTGGATCGATCCCGATGATCACAGACATCATCACTTCCTTAGAATTAAATATGATCTAGTAAAATATGAACAGGCTATAATTTCTCATCAATATCCGCATTTGAATAAACTGATTGCACATCATCTAAATCTTCTAATGTATCAATTAAATTTATCACACGTTCAGCGACTTCTTTATCTGTAATCGATACATTGGTACTTGCCGCCATGATGACATCTGCTTGAGCAGGTTTAAAACCGGCTTTCATCAGCGCTCCTTTAATCGGAATAAAATTTTCAGGCGTGGTTATCACATCTACGCTAGCATCTTGATTGACTATGACATCATCTGCACTTGTTTCGAGCGCGATACCTAATAATTTTTCTTCATCCACACCGGGCGCAAAAGTAATTTGCCCCTGTTTATTAAAAAGATAAGAAACTGAACCATCCGTACCTAAATTTCCACCATATTTGGAAAATGCATGCCTCACGTCAGCAACCGTACGATTACGATTGTTTGTCATACAATCTACTAATACTGCTATGCCGCCTGGACCATATCCTTCATAGCGAATTTCTTCGACATGCTCACCTTCCATCCCACCTGCCCCACGCTTGATAGCACGTTCGATGACATCTTTGGTCATATTGGCTTCTTGTGCTTTATCTAATGCCGCGCGCAATCGTGGATTAGAATTCGCATCCGCTCCGCCCATTTTAGCCGCTACAGTTACTTCACGAATAATCTTAGTATAAAGTTTGCCACGCTTAGCATCTTGCTTGGCTTTATGGCGCTTAATATTCGCCCATTTGCTATGCCCCGCCATTTATTCTTGCTCCTTCACCACACGAATGCCTAATTCAATGAGTTGTTCTGGTTCAACTAGTGCAGGCGCATCCATTAAAGGACAACTTGCCGTCTGGGTTTTGGGAAACGCAATGACATCCCGAATAGAAGTAGCACCAGTCATTAACATGACTATTCTATCTAAACCAAATGCGATGCCGCCATGCGGAGGACAACCTAATTTCATCGCAGTGAGTAAATGACCAAATTTTGCCTCAGCTTCTTCATTACTGATGTTCAGAATATTAAACACTGCTTTTTGCATCTCAGAAGAGTGAATACGTATTGAACCACCGCCAATCTCACTACCGTTTAAGACCATATCGTAGGCACGCGCCAACATTTGCCTTGGATTTTGATTCAATTCTGCTACCGTTTCTGCTTTAGGTGAAGTAAATGGATGATGACAAGCAGATAATTGTCCTTCACCCCCTTCAAACATTGGAAAATCAATTACCCATAAAATCCGCCAATCATCCGCAACCATATTGCGATCTTGGCCCACTTTAAGCCGCAAAGCCCCCATGGATTCATTCACTATCTTGGCTTTATCGGCACCAAAGAAAATAATATCGCCAACTTTAGCTTTGGTACGTTCTATTATTCCCTGAATTGCCGTATCCGATAAAAATTTTAATATAGGCGATTGTAATCCTTCTTTGCCTTCCGCAGTCACTTTGATGTAAGCCAATCCTCGTGCGCCAAAAACACTGATGTATCGAGTATAGTCATCTATCTCTTTACGGCTAATAGTCGCACCATCTGGTACGCATAGTGCTGCAATTCGCCCATTGGGATCATTTGCTACATCAGCAAATACTTTAAACTCTACATCGCGCATCAAATCACCTATATCCACCAACTCTAAAGGAATTCGTAGATCAGGTTTATCTGAACCAAAACGACGCATGGCTTCTGCATACGTTAAACGCAGAAAAGATTGCGGCAACTGAATATGTAATAATTCTTCAAATAAACCGCGAATCATGTTTTCCATGATGGTTTGAATTTCAAGCTCATTTAAAAAGGAAGTTTCAATATCTAATTGTGTAAATTCCGGTTGACGATCTGCCCGTAAATCTTCATCACGAAAGCAACGCACGATCTGATAATACCGATCAATACCAGACATCATGAGCAATTGTTTAAATTGCTGGGGAGATTGCGGTAGAGCAAAAAAACTACCTGGACGAGTACGACTTGGCACCAAATAATCACGCGCTCCTTCTGGCGTAGCACGCGTCAAAAATGGCGTTTCAATATCAAGAAAGCCTTGATCATCCAAATAACGCCGCAGATAGCGAGTAATGTCAGCACGCATTTTTAAGCGAGAGAGCATTTCAGGCCGACGAATATCAAGATAACGATAATGTAAGCGTGTTTCTTCTCCAACTTCATGGTATTCATCATCAATAGGAAAAGGTAAAGGTTCAGCGCGATTCAAAATAATTAATTCTTTTACGTCGATTTCAATCTGACCTGTCGATAAATTAGGGTTGATCGTTCCTTCAGGACGGTTTCTAACTTTGCCTTTAATCTGGATCACAAATTCACTTCTAACTGTTTCTGCTTGGCTAAAAGCTTCTTGTTGTGATGGAGCAATGACAGCTTGTACAATGCCTTCCCGATCACGCAAATCAATAAAAATAACACCGCCATGATCCCGTCGACGATGGACCCAACCTGCCAATTGCACCTCTTGACCTAATAATTGAATGGTGACTTGCCCGCAATAATGACTACGCATAATAATATTTACCTATCTTGGTTTATCGATGATAGTAGAGTGAGCAATGACCGCTGCTACTGTTGCAATTTACTATTATTTCCATTCAATCCACTGATATTAGGTTGAACAACGCCTAAGGAAATAACGAATTTTAGCGCTTGATCCACGCTCATATCCAGCTCTACCACTTTACTTTTTGGTGCCATCATGAGAAATCCAGACGTTGGATTAGGAGTAGTTGGAATAAAATAACTGACCATCGGCTCTTGATTTAAAGCTGTTTCGATTTGTTTAGCTGCACTACCCGTTTGAAACGCGATACTCCAAACACCTTCATGAGGAAATTGAACAAGCAGCACTTTACGAAATGATTTGCCGCCGGGCGTAAATAAAGTTTGTGTCACTTGCTTGACACCCGTATAAATAGTTCTCACCAACGGAATACGGGCAACAATAGCATCTCCTATATCAACTAAACGTCGCCCCAAAAAATTTGCCGCAATGACACCGGTAAAGAAAATAACCAATAAGGTAATCAACACACCCATACCAGGAATATGAAATCCAATGACAACATCTGGCTGATATTTTTGCGGTAATAACAATAATGAATTACTTAACAAATCAGCCAAAAATTTCAACACTAGTACCGTTACCCAAATCGGTAACCAGACTAATACTCCGGAAATAAAGCAACGACGAATATAGGCAATCATGAGGAAGCTGCCGATTTGTCGTTACTTCCAGGTGTCGAGGTATTCTTTTTTTTATCGCCTGTATCTGTTGTCGCTGTTGAACTAGCATCACTACTCTTGGTTTTATCATTGGAGGTAGAAGTTTGCGTTTCATGATCTGTTGAACCTCCTTTCTCCGCTTGTTTAGCTTTATCTTTATCTCGATAATCGGTGACATACCATCCTGATCCTTTCAATTGAAACCCAGCTGCGGAAATCAGCTTGTTCAAGGTCGCTTGGTGGCATTTTGGACATTCCGTCAAAGCCGCATCAGAAATCTTTTGAAATTCTTCTAATTGATGGCCACAGGACTGACATTGGTATTCGTAAATTGGCATAACACACACCTCAAAATGCATAAGCTATATTCGTAGCTTATTCTAATAAGATACAGCGAAAATAGCCAGATGGTATTGCTTTAAGATTGCGTTAAGCAATCAACAGTATATTCAATTTGAATGTTGATGATACAAGCTATCAATCTATACTAAGGAGAGTAACATGGAAGCTAGAAATTTTCTTACCCGTAAAAAAGATGCTTTTTCCGATCCAAACGAATTTTTTTCAGAAAACCCAGAACAGAATCCATTCAGCAATCATCCTGATGAAAATCAATTAACTCTCGATAAACTGGTTATTTCCTCAACTTTAGCTAATAGAGATTCTCAACAACAAGCAAAAAATATCCTGGATGCTTTTAATATAAATAAAGCGCGCTGCTTTCAACGATCATCTATTCGCGGCTATTGGATTGATCGCGATGAATTTTTACTAGGAGATCGCAATCGTATTCCTGAACTAGCTAATTTTGATTCCGATCGGTATATCGCAAGAATATTAAGCCCCAATCCAAATGTTGTGACTAAATACCTCGGTGTTCACAAACAAAATTCTCTTTTTTATGGTGCTCATGGCAGCTATGTATTGAATGTTCCCGTTGGCAAGTATGCAAAGGCTTTTTCTGGCAATCTTCCACAATTATATGGCCCTGGACCTCATGTTATTCACAATCCTTTATTTCGATTTGATTCAAAAACAGGGTTAAGCGATCAAGCGACTGCTTATATTAAACACGAAACACTCATTATTCTTCGTGTGCCCTCAGGCAAAATAGCTAAAATCTGGATTGGTTCTGAACCTTTTTTTCTAGCTTCTCGTATCGAACCCTATGTTTTCAACACACCTTTCTTTCGATTAGATGCAAAGAATAATGAACAACTTTTTTTTGATGCAACAGAACGCTTAATGATTCATGGAGCATTAAAAAGAATTATTCCACATACAACCGAAGTGGCCATTACCTACGACAATGGGATTTTACAGGTTATCGAACCTCGCATCGATGCACAACCTACTATTATTAATTCATCGTCTCACGAAGTAATTGGCTTTTTAAATACAGGCCTTCAAACATTAGTTTTTCCCAGTGAAGAAGTGAAAAACCAACGCCGCCTAGATAATTCGAAAGCCAGTGCAGATGAGATTGCTTATGAACTATTTACGACGCGCGATTCCTTAAAAGTGGGTGTTAAATTGATGGTTGCTTACCAAATCGATCGGCCACAATTAGCGCTTTCATCATTAAGAGATGAGGCCGGTATTCTCACTCATATTGAAAATTTAGCAACTGTTGATATGGGTAAAGCTATTCAGCAATATTCTTCACAGGAATTTCTTTGCTTTTATCAAACCAAACCCTTACAACCTGAATCTTCTTTACAACAACATATGCGTGACATAGATCCAACTTCAGCATCAGCACCGCCTTTGCAACATTTTCAAGATATTGTTGTTCAACAATTATCTACAGATTTACGGAATTATGGCATTACGCTGGTACGGTTAAATATCGAAGCGCCTAAGATTATGGATGCAGAAATTGCTAAAAAAATGTCTGAACAAGCTTTAAAAACCGCCGATGCGAATGCTAACGAAGCTGTCCTTGAATTAAATTACAAAATTGCTGAAATACAAGCAAAACAAGCTGCTACCACTAGACAAATTGAACAAGATCAAAAAAATGAAGCGAAAATATCGCAAGCCAAAGCTGATTTACAAGCTGCTGAACTGATAGGACAAGCATTAGTCAAAAAAGCAGAGGCTGAAAAACAAGCTGCTGAGCTCATGGGAAATCTGTATCAGAATAATCCAAAACTGTATGAACTCAAAGTGATTGAAACAAAAATGGATGCATTTGCGAAAGCACACTTTTTGCCGCCACAAATTGGCAATTGGGCAGCATTTTTTGGCAATGCGCTTGCTTCATTTAATCCAGGAAATCCAGTAGAATCTAATGATAATCAACCTCCCGTATTAATCGAAAATGAAAAGGTAAACACTTTTTAATGACTCCTGCTTCCATTCTCATTACTGGTTGTTCCAGTGGCATTGGTCTTGCTACCGCGCTGACATTAAAGCAGCGCGGTTATCGAGTATTTGCTGGCGTAAGAAAAGTAACCGATATCGAAAAATTAAAAGAACAAGGTTTAGAAGCAATACCACTTGACGTCACTGATACGCATTCTCAAGAAAAAGCAATTGAGATAATTTTGCAAAAAACTGGTGGTACACTTTCCGCGCTCTTTAATAATGCAGGATTTCTCGTTGCAGGGGCAATTGAAGATGTAAGTGATGAATTGATTCAAAGTCAATTTGCTACCAATTTTTTTGGCGTCATCAGTTTAACTCGTTTAGTGCTCCCTATCATGCGCAAACAAGGACACGGTCGTATCATTCAAAACAGTTCGATATTAGGTATCATTACTATGCCTTATTATGGAGCCTATAATGCTTCTAAATTTGCTCTAGAAGGATTTAGTAATACTTTACGTCAAGAATTACGAGGAAGCGGTATACATGTTGCTATCCTTAATCTTGGTCCAATACACAGTAAATTGCGCGAACATTCCTTCGAAACCTATCAACACACGCTAGCTAAAAAAAATACTAGTTTACATATTCATGCCTATAAAAAATTAGAAACATCCTACTTTCATCCCGATAAAAAAAATCGCAGCCTGATGGGTAATCCAAAAATAGTAATGGCAGATATCATTCATGCGCTAGAAAGTCGCCGTCCTAACATTCATTATTATGTCGGCTTCCCCATCAAATTTTTAGTATTTTTGAAACGCATTTTACCGGAACAATTTTTCGATTGGCTGTTAACAAAAATTTAATGGAGCTCGCCCACTATGCCTTACATTCTCGTTCTTTATTACAGTCGTTACGGTGCGGTAAAACAAATGGCGCAACATATCGCCCGTGGTATTGAATCTGTTACTAGTATGGAAGCACGAATCCGTACCGTCCCCTCTGTCTCCCCTACTACTGAAGCGACTGAACCTAGCATTCCAGAAAGCGGCGCAATTTACGCCACTCTCGATGATTTAAAAAACTGCGCAGGCTTAGCTTTAGGTAGCCCGACACGATTTGGCAATATGGCTGCTCCAATGAAATATTTTATCGACCAAACTAGTAATCTTTGGTTATCTGGCAGTTTAGTCAATAAAACAGCTTGTGTTTTTAGTTCATCAGCCAGCCTGCATGGCGGACAAGAAACGACTTTACTCAGCATGATGCTACCACTATTCCATTTAGGTTTTATCTTACTCGGTATTCCTTATACGGAAGTCGATTTGAATACAACACAAAGTGGTGGTACACCCTACGGAGCAACACATTATGCCAGCACATCAGGTAAAAAATCAGTGACAGATGAAGAGCAACGATTGTGTTATGCACAAGGCAAACGTTTAGCTGAGCTCACTTTAAAATTAGGTTGCATATAAGTTTAGCTAATATTAACTGATCTTACTTGTATGTACTATTCAGTTAGAGGTAATATACCAGCCTGCTCATATTATGGAAGATACAAGCTATGGCTATCCAATTAGTTTGTGCAATTGCAGCATTAACAGGACTGCTCTTCGGTTTTGATACTGGTATTATTTCAGGCGCATTATTATTCATTGGTCAAGATTTCCCACTATCTACTCTCATGAAAGAACTGATTGTGAGTAGTGTGTTATTGGGAGCAATGGTTGGCTCACTGAGTAGCGGGCGACTAACCGATTATTATGGTCGTCGTAAAATTATCCTCATCATTGCTGGAATGTTTATTATTGGCACATTAATCGCTACCTTGGCACCGCATGTTGAAGCTATTCTCTTTGGACGCTTATGCATTGGAATTGCTATTGGCATTGGTTCTTATACAGCACCGCTTTATATTGCTGAAGTTGCGCCGCAACAATGGCGTGGTGGCTTGGTTTCTCTCAATCAATTAGCTATTACCATCGGTATTATGTGTTCCTATCTAATCAATTATGTATTCACCAATACTGAAGCTTCTTGGCGTTTAATGTTTGCGATTGGTTTACTACCAGCTATTTTGTTAGGTATTGGCATGTTATTCTTGCCGGAAAGTCCACGATGGCTAGCCAAACAAAAACAATTTGATCAAGCAAGAAAAACCCTTGCCTATTTACGTCAAACTAATCAAGTCGATCAAGAATTAACAGAAATTAAAAATAGTTTAAATATGCGCGAAGCGAAATTGTCTGAAATTTTTGCTCCGTGGATTCGTCCCGTATTATTTTTAGGAATCATGCTTGGATTTTTCCAACAAGTTACCGGTATTAATACGATTATTTATTATGCTCCCACTATTTTTCAACTGGCAGGTTTCCAAGATACTTCTAGTTCCATTTTAGCTACCGTCGGTATTGGTATTGTCAATGTGATCGCTACTATTTTTGCAGTGATTTACTTGGATAAAATTGGTCGTCGAATACTATTATTAACTGGGCTAGTGGGTATGTGCGTGAGTTTGCTTGCACTTAGCTTCGCCTTTCAATGGGATATCCAACTATCGTATTTACGTACCGTTGCTGTACTAAGCACGTTTACTTATGTAGTTAGTTTCGCTTTTAGTCTAGGCGCCATGTTATGGTTGCTAGTATCTGAAATTTTTCCCCTAGAAGTACGTGGCACAGCAATGGGTGTCGCCGTATTCAGTTGTTGGTTATGGAATTTTGTCGTGTCATCAACATTTTTAAGCTTGCTGAATTATCTTGGTCCTACCAATACATTTATGCTTTATGCTGCCATGTGTGTCATTGGTTTCGTATATTGTTATTACAAAGTGCCCGAAACTAAAGGTGTATCCTTAGAAAAAATTGAAGACAATATTCGTCGCGGAGTAACCGTGTGCGAAATTGGCCAGCCAGTTTTTTTACCTCAACTTGCGCCTGAAACAGAATGAAAAATATATTGAGAATACATCATGCGAAAAAAAATCATGACTTGGGATTTAGGAGCAACCAAGTGTGCCGCTGCTATTGTTGAATACACACAACATCATCAACTTCAATGTAAGAAACGCGCTTGTGTCAAAATTAAATCTTGTTCTTCCTTGGAAGATCTAGTCACTACTTTAGAAAATCTTTTAGATACCAAGATGACAGACGCCGATTCCATTTGTATTGGAGCTGCCGGACAATATGATGGTGAATATTTACAATTAGCTGCTGGGTATCCTTATCCTATGGGATTTGCTCAGCTTGCTAAACAGCAAAACTGGCCGCCATTTGCTATTGTTCACGATTATTCGCCGATTGTTTGTGCTACTTTTACCTCATACATTGAAGAAACCAAAAATATTAAATTTCTGAATCAAGCTAAAATAAATCCATTAGGAAGACGAGTTGCCTTAGGTATTGGTACAGGCGTAGGCTTGAAAGATGGTTTATTATTTGAAAATGGTGATTTTTGGTTAGGTACAAATGAAGTAGGACATATCGGTGTCACCACTCCTCCCCTTGCTGAAAAATTCTATTTAGAACGGCATCATGATTTACTGAAATTTTTACGCAGCGATGGCGTGCTAAAAGAAAATGAAACACTTACCTTTGAAAAAATATTGGCGGGGCGTGGCATGGCTCGTCTTCATTCTTATTTTGATCGCAATGCTGCTCATCAAACCTCAGAAGAAATTGGTACCTTAGTTCGTGAGGGTAAAGCCAATGAAACACTGGCAACTTTTGCCTGGTATTTAGGATTGCTAGTCGGCACCGTACAGCTTTCGTTTATGCCCGATGGCGGACTTTGGATAACTGGTGGTGTTGTGTTAAATCACCTGGAATTATTTGAGCATAATGATTTTTTACATGGCATTGAATCTTCTCCTGCTTATTTGAATGTGCGGCAACAATTTCCTCTCGCCGTACTCTGTAATACTGAACACGCATTTATGGGCGGTGCCTATTATGCCAATCAGCGATTATAAAAAAAATGATAAATGGTTTTCACCTGATTGAATTGCTCATTACTATTTTCATCATTAGCATTTTAGCGACAATTAGTTCACCACTTTATACGCAATATTTGACTCAAGCGAGACGATTAGAAGCAGCAACCGTATTATCAAAATTAGCCATTGCTATGGAACATTATTATATTGAGCATAATACTTACCAAGGAGCAACACTCGCAACATTACACTTTCCTAATCATATTGGAAAAAATCATTATCAACTCAATATTCAGTCTATTGTAGACGATGATTTTTTAATCATTGCGACACCACTTGCTGCACAATCTAAAAACGATCCGCTATGTGGATCGCTTATGCTAAAAGCTAATGGCGAAAAAAATATTACCGGTTCTGGTCAGATTGATGAATGTTGGTAATGTATCTCGATCATATTTTTTAAACCGTAATTGCTCAAAATACCCAGGATTTTTCTATGAAAAAATAAAGAATATATAGCGTCGTGATTTTTAAAATTAATTTAAAAGCAATTTATCACAATATGACGGATTGATCTGTACATTGAAATGGTTTGCCACGGGCATCTAGAATCACGCCATTTTCATTCGGATAAGAAACACGAGCTCTGCCTGTTTTACTCAAAATAATTGCCCATGTTGGGAGACCATTGCTATCTGGACAGTACCAAAAAGTACCATTATCATTACGCATTGCTCCCGTAGGCAAAAATAATAAATCATTGCGCTGAGAAGAAAATGAACGCCAATGCAATAAACCACGATTCATGCGAGTTTGTATAGTCGTTAATATTTGTTCATTATCATTTAACGTACCATCTTTATTTTGGTCCACAAAAACAAGTTGGCCATCCAACCAATTACCCGAACATCCGGCACTATCATTACTTTGACACAATGCAACGGGTAAACCTCTAGTTTGGGCTTCTTGGCGTGCAAATTGAATGGTATGCAATAATTGCGACTGTAAAATTTTTCCATTTGTGTAATCATATACACGCTTTAATAATGGTAATGAAATGGTTGCAAAAACAGCCACAATCGCTAATACAATGACTATTTCAAATAAAGAAAAACCTAGGCGTTGAGTGCGAATCATCACCGAATTATTCATCATTCTTTCTTCTCATATGAGGAAATAATATAACATCCCGTATAGATGGCGAGTCTGTGAATAACATCACTAAACGATCAATTCCAATTCCTTCACCTGCGGCTGGTGGCATACCATATTCGAGAGCCGTAATATAATCTTCATCAAAAGGCATCGCTTCTTCATCGCCAGCCACTCGATTAGCCATTTGTTCACGAAAACGTTGTGCCTGATCTTCGGGATCATTCAATTCAGAAAAACCATTAGCAATCTCACGACCTGCAACAAATAATTCAAATCGGTCCGTAATAAATGGATTATTATCATTTCGTCGAGCAAGTGGAGATGTTTCAGCCGGATATTCAGTAATAAAAGTAGGTTGCTTCAATTGATGCTCAACAGTTTTTTCAAAAATTTCAACTTGAATTTTTCCTAATCCATAATTAGATTGAACAGGAATCTCTAATTGTTTTACTATCTGTTTGGCTGCTTCTATTGTTGCAATATCAACTTCTTTTAAATTTGAATTAAATTGTAAAATAGCATTTTTTAACGTGATTCGTTTGAAAGGCTGGCTCATATCTAAAGCCATACCTTGATAAGTAAATGTCAGGGAATGTAATACTTCGAGTGTCAATTTCCGAAACATTTCTTCCGTTAAATTCATTAAATCATGATAATCTGCGTATGCTTGATAAAACTCAACCATCGTGAATTCTGGATTATGTTGCGTCGATAATCCTTCATTGCGAAAACTACGATTAATTTCAAATACTCGTTCAAATCCACCCACAACTAAGCGTTTTAAATATAATTCAGGAGCAATGCGTAAATAAAGCGGCATATCTAAAGCATGATGATGAGTCACAAAAGGTTTAGCCGCTGCTCCTCCTGCAAGCACTTGCATCATTGGCGTTTCAACTTCTAGAAAATCATGTTCTTTCAAAAACTGACGCAACGAATCAGTTACCTGTGAACGAATAGTAAAGGTGCGTCTTGATTCTTCATTTGCAATTAAATCCAAATATCGTTGTCGGTAACGAGTTTCTTGATCCGTTAAACCATGATATTTATCAGGTAATGGACGAATAGCTTTGGTTAACAAATAGAGACGTTTCGCTTTGATAGACAATTCACCTGTCTTGGTTTTAAATAATATTCCCTCTACACCAATAATGTCGCCTAAATCCCATTGTTTAAACATTTCATAAGCATCTACGGTGACATCATCTTGCCGTATATAGAGTTGAATGCGACCAGTCATATCTTGAATATGCACAAAACTTGCTTTACCCATTAAACGACGCGTCATGATTCGCCCCGCAACGGTAACAGAAATGGGATGAGCCGCTAATTCTGCTTCGCTTTTTTCATGATGTAGAGCCAACAATCGAGCTGCAAGTGCATCCCGATGAAAACCAGTTGGGTAAGCATTGCCTTCACGACGCCAGGCTAATAATTTATTCCGGCGTTGTTCAATTAAATCATGTGTATCAATGTCGCTTTCACGATGTTGATCAGTCATAGTTATAATCCATCTAATAAACTCGCTTCAATAAATTTATCCAAATCACCATCTAACACTGCTTGCGTATTGCCAACTTCAATTCCCGTGCGCAAATCTTTAATACGAGACATATCTAGTACATAAGAACGAATCTGACTGCCCCAAGTAATATCTTTTTTATTTGCTTCTAAAGCTTCTTGCTTTGCATGTTGTTTTTGTCTTTCCAATTCATATAATCGAGCACGCAATTGTTTCATAGCTTGTGCACGATTTTTATGTTGAGATCGATCGCTTTGACATTGCACTACCGTATTGGTAGGGACATGAGTAATTCGGATGGCCGAATCAGTACGATTAACATGTTGCCCACCTGCTCCACTGGCGCGATACGTATCGATGCGTAAATCAGCTGGATTAATTTCTATTTCAATATCATCATCAATTTCTGGTGAAACAAATACAGATGCGAATGAAGTATGCCGTTTATGGTTTGCATCAAATGGCGATTTTCTAACTAAACGATGCACACCACTTTCTGTGCGCAACCATCCATAAGCATACGAACCTGCAAATTTAATAGTGGCACTTTTAATGCCTGCCACTTCGGCTGGAGAAACTTCAATTAACTCTGTTTTAAAGCCATGTCGTTCGCCCCATCGTAAATACATACGCAACAACATATTTGCCCAATCCTGTGCCTCTGTACCACCTGAACCCGATTGAATATCCATATAAGCAGCGCTAGCATCCATTTCCCCAGAAAACATTCGGCGAAACTCAAGTTCTTCAAGTTTTTTGGTAAGTTTCTCAACATCCTTCGTGATTTCAGCTAAAGTCTCTGGATCATTTTCAGCTGTTGCCAACTCATGCAATGCTTCGGCATCACGGATAGCATCCCGTAACCCTTGCATCATTTGGACGATTTCTGTCAGTTGAGCACGCTCTTTACCTAATAATTGGGCTTTTTCGGGTGATTTCCAAAGATCTTGGCTTTCTAATTCTTGTTGTATAACTTGCAAACGCTCAGACTTTTGATCAATTTCAAAGATACCCCCAAAGACTTTCCAAGCGAGTCTCGAGTTCTTTAAGGTAATTTCTCATTGAAGTGATTTCAATCATCATCAAACCTAAGTGTTAATTTTAATGCCACAATGTAACAAGTTTTGTGGAAAGTGGGAAGGTTTTTAATCTATTTCATCTGTTTTTAAAGACTTATCCAGATAAGCTTTTTGCGTAAATTAAGGCATCTTCCAACCCGGAGACAACTGGATAATAGCCTTTTCGTTCTCCGACTAAATGAAAATTCATTTTATGATATAAAGAAATAGCCCTAGAATTGCTGCGTCTCACCTCGAGATAAATAATCCCTATGCCGCATTCCTTTGCATCGTTTAATACGTATTCAAGTAATTTTCGACCCCACCCTTGATGCTGATAATCGGGTAGCACACATAAATTGAGGATATGGCACTCGATATCTTCCATCGTCACAATAATAAAGCCAATAATCTTCTTATCGAATTCCAACACCCATCCCATATAATTAGGCTGAAAGCACATTTTAAATGTTTCTTCCGTCCACGGTATAACATGAGCGGCATGTTCTATCGCCATAATGTGCGGTAAATCTGCTTTTACAAGGTCTCTTATCATCGTCATCACGTATACTAGGGTCTGTACAATTCATTTCCTCGTAGAGGCGGCGCTCGGCACTATCGATAAACTTAATCATTGCCTATACAACAAAACATAAGCATATTGAAACACAATTAACCAAAATTCAAAACGATTTATTTGACATGGGCGGGTGAGTGATATGCTCCGCTATGCCACATATTAGCGCTTGCTATCGCAAGCTAACATTCGTAGCGCTAAAATCATTTTCCCTTTGGTAATATAGAGGGGACATTTTAGATTTGGTAAGACTTTGCTTAAGCTTACGTTAATAAAAAAGCTAACAAATCGCTTATAATTTTATTCATATTTTAAAAAATACATAAAACTGGACGTGGTGCTATGCTAGTCAGACCTACCTACATTCCTGATCCTGATGGGAAACGGCTTACATTAACTACAATTTATACATCTGATTATCCAGATCCCACTAAACAAGTGACCCCTCACAAAGATCCTTATATTCAATTTTGTTTGGAAATTCCAGGCGAAAAACCATTTCAATCATTCGATTTCTATTCGAAATCGGTATCCCATATAATCGATATATTCAGATTGGGAACCATGCGTGTTTTAAATAATAATTTGATCATTACTATCACCAGCGATCGTAAAATCATTGAGGCTATTAATTTTTTTCAAAAACCCGCATTAGAATATTATCCTTTTGAACAAAATACCAAGTTATATGAGAATTTAATTAACTACAAACTTGAATGCGAAGACCACCTAATTGAAAAGAAACAAAACCCACTTCCACGCAAACATAAAAAACTTTCTGCTCTTAAAACAAAGACGGACGGTCCTTCTCTTATTCCCGGTAACAACTCTACCTCGCTCGTCATTAATAAAAAATTAAATAAAGAATATGTTTATAAAGCGATGGGTCAACGATACATTTCTGAGTTAGAAGTATTTAATGCATTTTGCTATCGCCTTTTACTCGGTAATCGCCATCCAAAAGCGAAAGTAGTGTATAACGTAGGGTATCAAGATTCAAAGCGTGCAGGACTGGTATCAGAATTAGTGACTCCATTTACCTCATTTTATGATAAATGTGTAAAAAAAGAATTAATCGTATCATCCATCTCCCTCGATGAACTCATCTCTTCAGAAATAATGAAAGTGTTGGTTGCAGCGTATGTTGAAGAAGAAAATGATTTACATATCGGAAATTATGGTATTGGACCTGATGGTTTTTGTGTAAAAATTGATGATAATCAAGCGACTTGGCCGCTCACCTCAAAATATTTAATGCTAGATTCCGAACATGGCGAACCTATCTTTTTACGCAATCCACCTCCTCATAATGCTTTTCGTGTGACTCAACGCGATATTGAAACTTTCCCTAAACTACAAGATGCCAAACCCTATAATTGGTTTGACCAGGGTAATGATTCTTATCTATTCGAAAATATTAAAGAAATCGTCAATCATGAGAAAGTCATTGCAGATGAATATAATATGTTTTTAAAACGTATTTTACTGCCAAATTGCGCCTATGAATCCATTGGCCAAGCAACCATTAGTTCAGAGAAAATAAGAAAAGAATTTGTAGCGCATAAGTGTGCTAAAACCAACACACTAAAACAGGTATTAGTGAATACCCCAACATTTCAACATTATGTGATGACTCATCCAAATGCGATTCATACTATTTTAAATGAATTTAAAGAATATAATGCTGATTATCCAAAAGATACAGATGCCAACCTACGTATTGATGTATCCACTATTCAAAACAATTTCAATAAAATTCAAGCTGTCTGTTCTAAAAAATTTCATCGGGCACAAGAAGAATCGGATTCTATTGCATCCATTCAAAATCTCTTCATTTCAACGAATGAACCCTCTGAAAATAAAAAAAATGTTATTATCCCTCGATCAACCAGTCAAGAAACATTCGATGCGATTAAACAAGAATGTGAAAATTTAAGTCGGTCGCCTATCAAACGATTCCCTTGGGTAAAAGATATATTGATTGGATTCGGAATAGGAATAGCAATCGTTGGCATACTTGCTGTCACTGCTGCGACAGTAGGTGGAGCATTACCGATTGTATTAGGAGTAGGAACGGCAATCGGTGCATCTTTAGGAATGGGTAAGATAGCTACTATCGCTGGTTTAATCCTGATGAGTGTTGGATGTGTTGGGATAATAACTGGAATCGCTGGCTTAATTGGAGCAATAAAAAGAAAATTTTCAAATAAAAAAAATCTTGACCCGGCTTCCCGCTTGAACCATGACATTCCACAGATTAAAAAAAACACCCCTCAGAATACCCATCAGTCCATCCGGACGTGTTTATCTAACTTAAAAAATACCATCACACTATACACTAACAAAAATCATGTTCAACTACAGGAAGAAAATATCGAGACAGTGCTCAGATTTCTTAAAGACAAACTTGATTTTTTTGCAGCTCCATTTAGATTAAATGATGATTTTCAAAGTTGGGCAGAACAAAATAAAAAGGCATTACTACCTTTATCTAAAAAATTAAAATTAGCTCTCCCTCTTTTATATATTCAACAAAATTTTGAAAAAGCATTAATAGGTCGCCACCCAAACGATCCAAATTGCTTACACGCCGGAAATGAAGAAGAAATAAAGAAATTGCTAAAAAACAATTCGGAATTAGTCACCACATTAAAAACCCACATGAATGATCCTATTATTGCTAAATGGTACCAAGATAAGATGACTAAAAAGCTTGATCATTGCATCGAAGAAATCAATGGAAACATAACTTCAATCTCAGCGAAGCGATGATGCAGATTTATCATTATCATGGAAATTTTAATCAGATCCTTCCACCTCGTTTTACTCGGTGTCAGGATGACAATGCGTTGAATTGATTATCAACAGCCCCTAGTTAACAGGTAAATATAATATTCTTTGCTCATCAGGAAATTCTTTATACTGGCACTGGGACACAACTGCAATCACTTGTTCCTAGATTTTCAACTCGCTTTCTCTTCTTTCTTTTTAGGCAAATACAAATCGGTAATGGTACCTTCAAATATTTCAGCCGCCAAAGCAACCGTTTCGGATAAAGTTGGATGAGGATGAATGGTGAGTGCTATATCTTCAACATCACAACCCATTTCAATCGCCAATGCTGTTTCGGAAATCAGTTCGCCTGCATTGGGCCCAACTATTCCTGCACCCAAAATTCGACGCGTTGCTTGATCAAAAATTAATTTTGTTAGTCCTTCGTTACGTCCCATACTGAGTGAACGACCACTGGCTAACCAAGGGAAGACGCCTTTACCATACTGGATGCCTTTAGCTTTAGCTTCATTTTCCGTGATTCCTGCCCATGAAATCTCCGGGTCAGTGTAAGCAACGCTAGCGATGCTTTTAGGATCAAAATAATGTTTTAAACCAGCAATAACTTCCGCTGCTACTCGTCCTTCAGCCATGGCTTTGTGCGCTAACATGGGATTCCCAACAATATCGCCAATCGCATAAATATGTGGAACATTCGTACGCATTTGCTTATCAACCATAATAAAACCACGCTCATTGATTTTAATTCCAGCTTTATCAGCAGCAATTTGATCGCTATTCGAACCTCTACCCACCGCACACAAAATAAAATCAAATCTTTCTGGTTCTGCTGGTGCATCGCCACCTTCAAACGTCACATATAATCCATCTTTTTTGGCTTCTACTTTTGTGACTTTAGTGTTGAGATAAATATTTTTGTAACGTTGTTTAATGCGTTTATAAAGTGGCATCACGACATCATGATCAGCACCAGGAATAATTTGATCCATTAATTCAACGATAGTGATGTCGGCTCCCAAAGCGTGATAAACTGTTGCCATTTCGAGACCAATAATACCGCCACCAATCACTAGCATGTTGCCAGTGATATTTTCTAATAATAGCGCCCCGGTTGAATCAATGATACGTGGATCATCTGGTAAAAAAGGCAAAGTAACTGGTCTTGATCCAGCTGCAATAATCGCTTGTTGAAATTGAATGGTTTCTTGCTTGTTATCTTTGCCAAGCACCGCCAACTCACGATCAGAAATAAAGTTTCCCATCCCTGTTACAACATCAATTTTACGTTGTTTCGCTAACATTTTAAGACCACCAGTTAGCTTAGACACAACACTCATTTTCCAATCAACAATTTTTTTGGTATCCAGTGTTGGTTTATTAAATTGAACACCGTGCATAGACATATCTGCTGCGTCATCAATAACTTTGGCAACATGAAGCAATGCTTTCGATGGAATACAACCAACATTTAAACAAACTCCGCCCAATATGTCATAACGTTCAACGAGCGTTACTTTTTTGCCTAAATCTGCTGCACGAAATGCAGAGGTATAACCCCCTGGGCCACTACCTAAAACAACGACTTCTGTTTGGATACTCATGTTTTATTCCTTACCATTCTTACAATAATAAATTTCGAATATCAGAAAGCATATTCGTAATATGATTCATAAATCGTGCGCCATCTGCCCCATCAATAACACGATGATCATAAGAAAGCGACAACGGTAACATAAGATGTGGCACAAAGGTACCCTCTTCATATACGGGTTTATAACTCGCTTTTGATACGCCTAAAATAGCCACCTCAGGATAGTTAATAATCGGCGTAAATGCAGTTCCACCGATACCACCTAAACTTGAAATTGAGAAACATCCTCCTTGCATTTCTCCAGGCGTCAATTGCTTGTTGCGCGCTTTTTCACTTAACTGAGCTAATTCTTTTGCAAGCTCAAGTAACCCTTTTTTATCAACATCTCGAACCACTGGCACCACTAAACCATCAGGTGTGTCCACTGCCACACCAATATGAAAATATTTTTTCATTACTAAATGTTCGCCACTATTATCAAGAGACGCATTAAAATGAGGAAAAGCCTTGAGCGATGCCACCGCTGCTTTCATAACAAATACTAAAGGAGTTAGTTTAACGCGCTGTTTTTCCAAATCTGCTTTTTGTGATTGACGAAATTCTTCCAGCGACGTAATATCTGCTTCGCCAAATTGCGTCACATGAGGAATCATCATCCAATTACGCTGCAAATTTTTCCCAGAAATTTTTTTAATTCGTGATAAAGCCTGAACATCAACCTGCCCAAATTTCGAAAAATCAATGGTTGGTAAGGAAGAGAAAGGAGCCAGCGTGGTACCCCCTTGCATTTGTCCTAACTGAGTTTTCACAAATACTTGTACATCTTCTTTTACAATTCGCTGTTTTGGACCGGTGCCTAATACTAAAGCAAGATTCACTCCTAATTCGCGTGCCAATCTTCGTACGCCTGGTCCAGCGTGAACATCATTGTTGGTTTCGAGCGTACCCGTTAAGATCGGTTGCGAACGCGGCTCTTCCTGTTGAAAAGATGTTTTGATCGGCTCTTCGATCGTACTGGTAGTTGAAATTTTTTCGGATCGTTGTGATTCTTTGGGTGGTGGAGATGGAGTCTCTTTTGTCGTCACTTGCTCTGTTGCCGTCGCCTCCAAAATAAGCAATGTAGAATCCGTCGATACTTTATCCCCAACTTTTACTTTAATTTCTTTTACTTTCCCCGCATCAGTAGATGGAACTTCTAAAGTAGCTTTATCTGATTCGAGTGTGACAATAGTCGTATCTTTTTCTATTGTATCGCCTGGTTTAACTAAGATTTCGATGACGGTCACATCGGATACGCCGCCCAAATCTGGGGTGAGAATATTTTTTAACGACAAATGCAGATCCTCCAACAATTGAAATGTGTTTGCAAATCAATGGCAATATTTTTTACTTCAAACCGTCATTGGATTTGGCTTGCTAGGATCAATCCCATACTTTTTCATCGCGGCAGTCACTTGACTTGCAGAGAGTTCGCCATCTTTCGATAATGCATACAATGCTGCAACCACAATGTAATATCGGTTCACCTCAAAGAAATAGCGCAAGTTTTCCCGTGTATCACTGCGACCAAATCCATCCGTTCCCAGTGTAACATACGTACGATGAATATAGGGACGGATAAGATCCGCATAAGCGCGCACATAATCTGTTGCTGCTACTACTGGGCCTTTGTATGTCTTTAAACATTGTTCAACATATGATTCCACTGGTGTGTTTTCAGCTGCTAACATATTCGCGCGCTCTACTGTCATCCCATCACGCCTTAATTCTCCAAAGCTAGTGACACTCCATACATCTGCGGCTACATCAAATTCATTATGCAATAGTTCAGCAGCAGCAAGCACTTCATTCAATATCGCCCCACTACCTAACAATTGTAATTTGTGTTTGGCTTTACTTCCAGCCCGACATAGATACATTCCTTTAATGATACCTTCCTCGACACCTACTGGCATGACAGGATGCATATAACGTTCGTTCATCGCCATCACATAATAAAAAACATCTTTCTCCATGACATACATGTCATGTAATCCATGTTGAATAATGACTGCCATTTCATAAGCAAATGTTGGATCATACGCACGACAAGTCGGTACCGTTGATGCGGTTAATAAACTAGATCCGTCTTGATGTTGTAATCCTTCACCTTCAAGGGTCGTGCGGCCTGCTGTCGCTCCAATCAAAAATCCACGTGAGCGCATATCGGCAGCAGCCCAAATAAAATCGCCTACGCGTTGAAATCCAAACATAGAATAATAAGTAAAAAATGGAATCATGGGAAAACGATTAGTCGCATAGGACGTAGCAGCAGCAATCCACGATGACATACAACCTGCTTCGGTAATACCTTCCTCTAATACCTGACCATTTTTCGCTTCATGATAATACAGAAATTGTTCTTTATCTTCTGGCGTATACAATTGTCCAACAGAAGAATAAATACCCACTTGACGAAATAAGGTTTCTAATCCAAAGGTGCGTACTTCATCAGAAAATATTGGCACGATACGTTGCCCAATATTTTTATCTTTCAATAAAACACTAACAATGCGTGCAAAAGCCATTGTCGTTGACATTGCCCGATCGCCTGATCCCTGTAATAATGCATCAAATGCTGATAATTCAGGCGTCATTAGAGGCTGCGAAATCACGTGACGCGACGGTAAATAGCCACCTAATTTTTCTCGATGCTCTTTTAAATAGCGTAATTCTGCGCTATCGATTGCAGGCTTATAAAAACTAATTTCCATTAATTGTTGATCGCTCAGCGGTAATTTAAAACGAGCGCGAAAAGCTTCGAGACCAGCTTGATTGATGTCCAATTGATTATGAGCAATATTTTTTCCTTCAGCTACTGCAGTCCCTAAACCATATCCCTTCACACCTTGAGTAAGAATGACGGTAGGTTGATGTTGGTGCTGGCTAGCTTGCTCATATGCAGCATAAATTTTTACTCGATCATGAGCACCGCGATTGAGTTGTGACAATTCTTCATCAGATAGATCACTGACTAATGCTTTAAGTTCATCTGTATTAAAAACAAATTCACGAAGATAAGCGCCGCCACGCACATAAGCAGTTTGTAAATCACCATCAACACATTCACCTAAACGTCTTACTAGTGCGCCTGATTTATCTTTAGCAAAAATCGCATCCCAACGATCGCCCCATAATACTTTGATGACATTCCAACCTGCTCCATGGAAAATAGCTTCTAATTCTTGCACTATTTTGCCATTACCTCGCACTAAGCCATCGAGTCGTTGCAAATTACAATTAATGACAAAAATCAAATTATCTAATTTTTCTCGCGCTGCTAGTGATAGCCCGGCTATCGATTCTGGCTCGTCCATTTCACCATCACCACAAAATACCCAAACTTTACGATCTGCAGAATGAAGTAAACTACGATGTTCCAAGTATTTAAGAAAGCGCGCTTGATAAATACCTTGTAATAAACCTAACCCTAATGATACGGTGGCAAATTGCCAAAAACTTGGCATCAACCATGGATGCGGATAAGAAGAAACACCCGGAGCTCGAATTTCCTGTCGAAACTGGTGTAATTGTTGTTCTGTTAATCGATCTTCCAAATAAGCGCGTGCGTAATTTCCTTCCGCGGAGTGCCCTTGAAAATAAATCAGATCACCTAGTGTATCGTGAGAATTAGCACGAAAAAAATGATTCAGCCCAACTTCATATAAAGTGGCAATGGATGCAAAAGATGACAAATGACCGCCAACATCCCCTACATCTTTTTTTGCTTTTATCACCATCGCTATCGCATTCCAACGAATAATTGCTTCAATGGCCGCTTCACACTCCTGGTTCCCTGGATAATTTGGCTGATTTTCTACTGGTATAGTATTGCAATAAGGGGTAATCAATGACGAAAAGCCATTCTCAATTCCCTGCTGTTTTCCTTTCTCAATTAATTTTTGCAAAATAAATTGCGCGCGGTCTTTGCCTTCATGCTTGATTAGAGAAGAAAGCGCATCTAACCACTCTTTTGTTTCAATTGGATCGTCATCACCCCAAGTTTTCGCCATCACACTATTTCCTGTTTTAATTTGGCGCTAAGTTTACCTTGGATAAAGAAAAAATCCAAAGTATTAACTTCTATTTTAGCTGAATAAAGACTATTTCAGTGGTAAAAAAATAGACATAAATTGCTTTGACGAACGGTTTAGATAACTGTTAGCTTGTCTTCATCAACTTAATCATCAATTTCCAGCGCAATAACCTTCTCACACTTCATTATTAAGCACTTTTTGGATTGGTATATTAAGAGTCAATTGTGGTATATTATGCCATATTACTTTCTATGCAAAAAATGACTTAAAATAAGATAAATTATTAAACGAGGAGCAAAACGATGATTGGCCGATTTTTAAATAAAGATTTAAATAAAGATCCAAAGATAAAACCAGACACCATACAGAAAGCGATAGAGAAATATCAAGTATTGATCAAGCCAGTCTTTGAACCAGTCAACATACCGCCATTAAGTTATTTAAAAATAGAAGAAACATCAACACCAACTATTGCTCCACAATGTGCCATTGTCGTTACCACAAGAATACTCAACCAAGAGAGCCCCAAGCTGCTGCTGCATCCCGTTAATCATTCTAGATTGTTTCAAAATAACCGGGCTACCATTGAAAGAAAATCAGGGCCTTCTTCACCTTCGCCACGTGCAGTTAAAGAAGGCAAAGGTTACTAACCTCGTCATCGCTCACGAGGTTATATTTAGCTAACGAAAACGTTTATCTAAACTCAACATTGCAATGTTGAGTTTAATTAAATTAGCCAAGCCATCATAGCAATGATGGCTAACATAATAATAAAGGTGCGATCAAGTAAGCTAATGGCATGCCTTTCTGCCGAACCAT
>Ga0155582_180_pt1 | contig 46384 bp, 44 predicted proteins | sample RifCSPhighO2_12_FD_107239 | JGI IMG/M metagenome (GOLD analysis project Ga0155582, IMG submission 107239) | Gammaproteobacteria bacterium RIFCSPHIGHO2_12_FULL_37_14
ATCATGCCTGCGATATGGCAGATTGGAAGTGTAACAGCATTCACGCAATCAGAAGAAAGCATAATAGTCTCTGTTAACTGAGTTGCAGAGGCCAAAACTGAATGGTATGAATGCATCACACCTTTTGGATTTGCAGTTGTCCCTGAAGTATATAAAATAATAGCTAAATCATCTTGCTCAATTTTTTCTTTTGGATGCGGTTCTGTATTTGTATTTAATAATAACGCAAATTTAATGAAAACATGATCTGTATTTTCTGAAACCGAAAACACTTTACAATTTAATTTTTCACGACGATCCAGTGTTTTTACATGCTGTTCTTTTGATTCTTCTGTTAACAAGAAATTGATTTGACAATCTTGTAAAACATAAGATAGCTCATCTGTCTTATAACGATAATTAATGGGAACTACAACTGCACCCAGATGAAAGATCGCGAAGTATATCCATATCAATTCCGGTCTATTATCCATAAAACAAGCAATTCTAGTGCCTTTTCTCACTCCATATTGATATAAATTATTAGCAATCGTTGAGCTTAAGTAATAAAGCTCAGCATAATCATAGCATGTGGACTCATATCTAATAGCGTTTTTTTTTCCGGATGTTTTCCATTTTTCAAGCAATTGATTTAGCATCTCCATGCCTCCAAATATAAATTTATATTAATGCCTTACAACATTAACAACAGTCTGACAAAAAGGTGAAGATTAGATTATAATATCAAATGATAAAAAATTCTGACCTATGGAGAGGGTATGAAAATAGCAACCAAAAATAACGAAAGCCGGACATTGTTTTACCATGCCAGCCAATACGAAAGGTGTCAATTATAATTCCGGTAAAGAAGCAGCGGTTTTTATGGATTTTATGCTATTACCAGTCGGGGTGGACAGGATAGTTCCACTTGAAATGGCACCAGGGCAAATTTAGATAAGTTTAGAGGAACGGTTGGTCCCACAGATATGGTGTATAAGTTTGAGTCTCATTTTACGGACTTAACCTATGACTTTTTGATGCACTTCCGCCGGTTTACTTGTACCACGTAATGCTACGACAATTCTGGTTTATTGATAATCTTGCATGAGCGTACGACATGTAGTAAAAAAGTCATTAAATTGTGTATTTTTAACAAAAAAACCCGAGACATTAAAATCACGAACCGCTTTCTTATCTGCTTCATTACTTGAAGTAGTAAATATAATTATTTTTATCGAATCAAATTGATGATCTGATCGTAAATTTTCTAAAAATTGAATGCCATCCATTTTTGGCATCATAATATCCAGAATGATCAATTGAGGAAGAGGTAATAGTTTTTTATGATTGTTGATTCCATATAACATCTCTAATGCTTCACAACCATTTTTAGCAATATTCAAATAAACTGGTAAATTAAATTTCTTAAACTCACGTTGGATACTCATTACATCAACATCGTCATCTTCTACTAATAAGACATGAATATAATTATTTGCAGATGCCATTATGAATTATCCTTAACCTGTTTCGCCCAGGTAAAATAAAAAGTGGATCCCTCCCCCACTTTCGATTGAACCCATACACTTCCACCTTGTGATTCGACAATTTTCTTAACGATGCTTAATCCAACGCCCGTGTTATTTCCCGAAGTATCCGCCTCTAACGTTTGAAAAATTTCAAAAATTTTATCAAAATATTCGGGATCAATACCAGGACCATTATCCTTTACATAAAATTCATAAAAACCATCCCTCTCAGTTGCACCGACTTCTATTATTCCGTAATTTTTATGATGATGTTTAATGCTATTTTCAATTAGGTTGGTAAAAACCTGGGTCAAAGGAATTTTTTCAGCCTTGAAAACAGGAAAAGGAGTGCCATATCGAATGGTAAATGTCTGAGGTGGATGTAAAGTATCAATAATTTCTTGTAATAATTTTTTAATATCGACTATTGAAAGATCAAGATTAATGCGACCAGCCTGTGAGTATTTCAATACGCCATCGATCAATGCAGCCATACGGTTGACTCGTTGATTCAATAAGTATAGATGCTTATTTGATTCCTCCGTTAATTTACCCGCACAATCTTCCATAATCCAGGAAGAAAGATTAGCAATCGCACGTAATGGCGATTTTAAATCATGAGAGATAATATGCGCAAACTGTTCGAGTTCTTTATTAGATTTTATCAGCTGTTCTTCTAAAAGTTTACGTTCAGTAATATCTTTTGAAATAATGACATAACCAATAGGATGGTTAGCATTATTTTTTCGCAAAGTAATAACAACTGAGGCAGTAAAAGTACTGCCATCTTTACGAAGACGTTCAAAAATTTCCTCGGCAATTGCATGCTGATTAACGGCATTTAAAAATTTTTGAGCACGACCCGATTGAATATCTTCAGGTACATGCAATGATTTTATATTTTTTTTACCTACCATTTCTTCTGCTGTGTATCCATAATTATTAAACGCTCCTTTATTCCAAATAATGATTGTGCCGTCTAAATCTGCGGCAATAATTGAATAAGCTATTGAGCTATCCAAAATATTAGTTAATATACTTTTATCATAACTCTCATGCTCGATTTTAACTTTTTGAATCTTAATTTCGCGATTACGATGCTCAAGTTCAGCATACATTCTTTTTTGTAGATTTAGAGATACTTCTAAATCACAATTTAAATTAAATAATTCAGTAATTTTTTCCTCACCTATTCGTTCTGCCTCTTTTCTAGCTCGTCTTTCTCTCTCAATCCAATGCTTTAAAAGAACAATATCATTCATGTTAATACTCTTGGGTTGCTGATTAAGGTGAATTTAGATTTATAGCCTTTCGTAGCTGGGATATCTTCACGTATCACTTCAATTTTTTCATTATGGTAATTAATGCAACCTTTTATTAATCCTTCGGCTAAATCTGCAAATGGTCGCGTTGAGGAATATAGCATCACGAATTTTGTTGGAGTAATCTGACTACATTCGAAATGAGGAAGTTCTGCATCTTTATAAAGCTTATGAACTTCAATATGAATGTAATTTTCAATTGAGCTGAGAAATTGAAAGGTTGACGATTTTTTTTTAAATAAGTAAGGATAATATGCAGAAAATTTTTTAAAAAGAAATTTACCATATTCAATGAGAATTTCACTAGAAGGAATATGGGTTTCTTCACTAAATGCTTTCACAAGTTGCAAGATTTGTTGAGAGTCATATGTTCCCAAAGAGGTATAAGCACCATCATTTTGTAAATTACTTTTTATTATTATTTTATCAACAATTTCATATGAGGTTTGCTGCTCAACAAATTCTAAAAATTCAGTAAAAATTAGCCCTTTCATAAAAAATTTTCCTTAAATTAACTATTCAGTATAATAATTTTGTTATTAAATCACAACCAGCCGAATGGCTACTGACACTGGGATTTCACCTATATTCACGAATAGTAATTTTAGTTCCACGATAATGATTTACCGAAGATGGTCCTTCGACAAAATGATATCGTAACCATTTTGCATCACTAACATTAACTCGAATACAACCATGACTTGCATTTGCATAGTCTACTTCATAAGAGCCATGTAATGCTTGCCCACCATTAAAGTACATACAATACGGCATCGGAGCGCCGCCATCAGGTATAGGAAATTTACGTGAGACACATGCATGATCGCCAATAGAATAAATTCTAAAATTTCCAGTTTTCGTTCGACAGGAATGATGGCTATCTCGACACCAATCTGCACCAGCTGTCGCAATGCCCCAGCGAATCAATTTTCCTTTTGCGTTATATGCACCCCACACATGCTCAATTGGATCTACCATAATTATTTTTTCTCCTGGCGGCTTAATATATTGTTCTAAAGGTGTATCTTCTGTCGCAAAAGGTGAGCCATCAATTTCATAAATATCGCCGTATGCTACCCATGGAAAACACATGAATACTATTCCTTGTACTATTATCATTGTTATTTTTATATACAAGTACTTTACTCCTGAATCTCATCTAGATATTTTAACTAAAATAAAGCAATATATTCTTAAATGCTGTGTCAATCATTCTTAGACAGTATGCTAAATTGATTATAATGTATAATTTAATCAATTATGACTGGAAATTTGCACATGAATATTCGAATTTTGACTTTTAATATTCACAAAGGGGTTGGTTGGGGACGCACGTCGACGCTTAATAAAATTCATACACATATTCAAGAACTCCATTCAGATATTATTTTTCTGCAGGAAATTCGTGGCTCTCAATTTGAAGCCATTTCCTCAGATATTTGGCCACATCTGAGCTATGGAAAAAATGCTGTATATCTTACTGGCCATCATGGAAATGCCATCCTCAGTAAATTTCCAATTCTTATGTCTGACAATATTGATCTCACTATGAGGCGTTATGAGCGTCGAGGCTTACTACACTCTATCATCCGATTGGAACAAAGCAATTTACCGTTGCACTTACTTTGCGTCCATTTAGGTCTTTCAATTCGAGATCAATTAAAGCAGTTGAAAAAAATTGTCACATATATTCAAGCAACCATTTCAGATCAAGACCCTTTAGTTTTAGGTGGAGACTTTAATGATTGGACAGGTTCTGCTACGAAACCTCTCGTGAAAGAACTCGGATTGCAAGAAGCATTTTTAGATAGTCATCAAGCTTATGCCAGAACATTTCCAGCATGGGCACCTTTGCTTAAACTTGATAGAATATATTTTCGTGGATTTCAGGTCAGTAAAGCGCATCGCTTAGTTCAACACCCCTGGCGGCCACTTTCCGATCATATTGCCCTTGAAGTTTATCTGACATTAAAAAATAATGATGAGTAATATAGCCGATTCTAAAACATATCAAGAAATTATTTTGTTTGATGAATTTTATATTTCTTCTTTGATTAAAGATATCGAGAATGCAAATAAAACTATTGATATTGAGATTTATATATTTGCTGACGATGTTATTGGTCAGCAAGTAATAAATGCTTTGCGAAACGCTGCTCATCGTGGCGTAAAAATTCGTATTTTAATTGATGGTATTGGTAGTTTTCCTTGGAGCAAGAAAATTACTACTCAACTAGAAACCGCAGGTATTATTACTCGTATTTTCCATCCTCTTCCTTGGCTAATTTGGCAATGGTGGCATATACGCAACCCAACTAGCTCGGTTATTTCAAACATTCTCCAGCTATTTTCTGATATGAATTCGCGCAACCATTGTAAAATTAGCATTATTGATCAGCATATTGTCTATGTCGGCGGTGCTAATATAACCATACATAATTTAAACAAAGCAGATGGCGGCGATCATTGGCGCGATACCACCGTAAAGTTGATTGGTGTCAATACCGAAGAAATACAATTTGCATTTGAACGTATATGGAGTCATCTGCCCATCCATACTCGTCTTAAGTATGCATTTCGATATATTGATCCTGAGCCTATTTTCCGTCTTAATTATTCTTGGCGACGCCGACGTATACTTTATCGATCTCTTTTAAAGCGGATGATGTATTGCAATCAACGTATTTGGATAACTAATTCTTATTTTGTTCCAGACGATTTTCTATTAAAAACTTTGATTAAAGCAGCAAAAAAAGGTGTCGATGTACGGATTTTATTGCCCTACAAATCAGATGTTTTTATTGTCTCCCTTGCTTCTTATACTTTTTATTCAACGTTATTAAAAGGTAATATAGCTATTTTCGAATATTTACCTAGTATGTTACATGCTAAAACACTCATTTTAGATGATTGGTATTGCGTGGGTTCGAGTAATCTAAATTCTCGTAGTTTACGTCATGATTTGGAAGTTGATGTATGGATTCGTACAGAAAATGCCAAAATAGAATTAGAGCAACAATTCATTATTGACCTCGAACAATCACGAAAGATCACGAAAGATGATTTAAAAAAACAACCGTTTTATATGGCATTGGCTGGGCGTTTATTTTTATTCCTACGATACTGGATTTAATGCTTATTAATCTTCTTTTCCTAGCCTATTTCTGATATAATTCACCATTATTTTAACTAAAAGAATACAAACGAGTGAAGTGGCTAAATTCAATCAATATTATTGATCAAGACCTAAAATATATTAAAAAATTGGTCCGTGATCGATTTAACATTAATGAACTGGAAAATGGTATCAATGGCACTACAGCTGATAAAATTCGCCATAATATACGTATTTTATTGTTAGATATTGATCGGTATCTTCATTTATATCCTGCCTCATTGCCCTGTGCTAAAATGCTAGAAGATGTGCATTATTTGATCCATTTGTATCAAGTTGTCAGTAGGCAAAATTCTCATCAAGAAATTAATATAACCGGCCTATACAATGCCGCGGAAAAAGTATCTCGTTTTAGTAAATCAACTAAAAATAAAAAAGCAGCTGAGCAACTTCAGGAAAAGCTTGCCCTGTATTCTGATGAGCATAAGATACTCAAACAACGATCCGCACCAAATCAACTTCACATTACTATTCCAGCAGGATATCAGCGAATTGGCAATAAACAAGGTGGCCTTGCCTTCTCTGGGCCAGCTGGTGGCATATATGAATACAAAGCCGATCAACAGCAAAAATTTGGTCATAAAATGCTGCTTAAACGAGAAACCAAGAACAACAAACCACTTTACGCTATGGTCATCGCTGAATTTGTTGGTGGCGCTATCATCAAAGCTATAGCAGGTGATCAAGCAGCAAAAATCGATATGATGACTACTATAAATAACGATACATCTAGCAATCTATCAGCAGATGTTTATATTGGTTCGCAATTTTTTAACGACTATACCGATCTTTACAAATTTGCCTATTGGCTCCAAGACAAAAACATTCCAAAGGATAGACCAAAATTTGCTGGATCAATTAATCGTGGTCCGATTCAAGAAACTGTTTCAAGTTGCGTAAAAAAATCTGAATTTGCAACTATTACCAGCGCAATGTTGTTTGTCAGTATGTTTGATATGCACTCAGCCAATATGGGTTTTGATGGTGGTCGATTCGTATGCCTTGATTTTGCTGCATCATTATATCGCTTACATAAAAAAATTCATCCTCACTCCCATTTACGATTTTTACCTGGATTCGGACCGACTAATCATTTTCGTGAATATCCGCATTCGATGCGTATTACTAGCGAAATGGCTGATGCGTTAGAAAAAGCAGCCACGATAAACTTTCAACCTATTATTATTAATGCATTAGATGAAATAAGAAAACATTATCGTGATGATGCTGAACCAGTCAAGCAATTTGCTGCTTACCTAGGTATCAATCCTAACATGAAGGTTAATGCAACCAGTGTATATTACAATACCATAAAAAAATATTTAAATGAGCGGATGGAAAAGAGAAAATCTGCTCTTCAGGATTTTGCACTACAAATTCGCATCGATTTAACTATTGAAATGAAAAATGGAAAACATGAAATTAATCTACCGAAATTAAAAGAATTAGTTGAAAAAAATCCAACTTATTTTGGTAGTCGTCTAAAAGATGGTTACTACCATTTTCGTATGCAAGATCATAAAAGCTGTTACCTAGCTAGATTATTTGGGTTAAGAATAACTGAGAATCATTTTGCTAAAATGCTTAATGATGCGATAAAAAATAAATTACAATTAGATGAAAATTTGCAAAATAAATTGGGATTAAATCGAAATAAGGAATTTATCCCCATCATCAAACCTAAAAATATCGTTTTCTATAAAAAGCCGAAAACTCTTTTAGATGTTTTAGGAGAACAGGTACAGGATCGCCTCCCACCAACGAGTTTATTCGATCGTTTTCTGAAGCGCATCTGCTAATGATCTAAAGACTTGTTTGTTTTCGATGACAGACAGCACACCTATTTTTTTAAGTTTACGCAATACTAGTGCATTTGCTTCACAAAGGTAAACTTTTACACCACGTTTATGATATTGGTCGATAACTTCTTGAAAAGTTTCTAACCCTGTCATATCGATAAACGGTACATCTTTCAATCTAAAAATAATTTTTTTGGGATCGCTGTGAGTAATCGCTAAAGCATGTTCGATTTTTTCTGCCGCACCAAAAAAGAAAGGACCTTGTATCGCATAAATAATCAAATCATCCGGCAATTTAATCGTATCATCTGGAATTTCTGCACGAATTCGTTCAGGAGTTTGCTGTTCAATTGTCACCATTTGGCTCATGCGCCGAATAAAAAATAGCATGGCGAGAATGACGCCAATATTGACTGCTACTACCAGATTAGTAAAAATAGTGAGGACAAAGGTGGTGAGCAGTACAATCACATCATAACGCGGTGCATTTTTTAAAATATGAATAAAATGCGGAACATCACTCATATTATAAGCTACCACAAATAAAATCGCCGCCAATGTACAAAGCGGAATATAGGCCGCTAACGGCGCTAACAAAAGAATAACGAGTAATAAAAATATAGAATGAACGATAGCAGAAATTGGACTATTGCCACCATTGCGAATATTGGTTGCCGTACGCGCAATCGCACCCGTAGCAGCAAAGCCACCAAAAAGAGGCGCTAGAATATTGGCAAGACCTTGTCCCATCAGCTCTATATTAGAATGATGTCGTGTATTGGCCATGCCATCGGCTGCAGTAGCAGATAACAACGATTCAATTGCACCAAGCAGTGCGATCGTAAAAGCAGGACCCATCAATTCCAATATATGGTTGAGTGTAATCATCGGCAAGTGAAAAGGCGGTAATTGTTGAGGAATATTTCCAAAAGTACTTCCTAGAGTAGCAACATTCTGAAATTGAAAAACCACTTGGATAATGGTTACCACTAACATGGCAACTAATGGCCCTGGTATACGTTTTAAAAACCTTGGTGTAATCCATATCAAAAAAAGACTCAGACAGGCTAACAGTGTTGTCACGACATGAAGCTGCGGTAAGGCTTGAAGTAAGGTAGTTAATTTTTGATGAAAATGAGCATCCAATGCAAAAGTGGTGGATAAGCCAAAAAAATCTTTCCATTCCCCAATAAAAATAACCACACCAATGCCACTGGTAAATCCTACAATAACCGGGTCAGGAATAAATTTAATGACGTAACCCAGCTTGATAAAACCCATAAATATTAGAATAAAACCAGCCAGTAATGTCGCAATTTGTAACCCATCAACTCCATATTTTGCGGTAATACTAGCCAGAATAATAACGAATGCACCAGTCGGTCCAGCAATTTGCACTCGAGTGCCGCCAAATATTCCAACGATAAAGGCTGAAATAATAGCTGTATATATGCCTTGTTCTGGCTTCACTCCTGAAGCAATCGCAAATGCCATCGCTAATGGTAAAGCAACAATACCTACTATCAAACCAGCGAGTATATTTGGCCACCAACTTTTTGGATTTAACAACCCTACTTTATATGCTTCAATGATTGCAATCATGGCTTCACTTTAGCAATATCCACCGACCTAGCATAATGAAAGATTCTTTGAAAGAAAAAAGTTACTGCCTTGCTCACAGAAAACTCCTAGCTCAATCTGGTTATTTTTTATCGAAAACCATCCCATCTTGCGTTATGCTAGCGAAAATATGTCGATAAAACAAGGATTCGCTAGAATATGGCTGATTATCCTGTATTAATTGTAGGTGCAGGTCCCACGGGTATGGCGCTAGCAGCGGAGTTATATCACTATGGCATCGATTTCTTAATTATCGACAAACGCTCAAACCCTGTCACCACTTCTAATGCAGCCGCCATTCATGCGCGAACACTTGAATGCTGGCATCATCGACCATGGCTGCAAACATTTTTGCAACAAGGTCTAAAAATAAATGGGGTTGCTATTCATTCTAAAGCTTCTCAATTAGCACATTTTAATTTTAATCAATTGCAATATACTCAATATCCTTACATATTATCCATTCCACAAAATAATACCGAAGAAATTCTAGACGCTTATTTAAAAAAAGTTGGAAAACCCGTTACTCGCAATACTTCTTTGATTGATATTGAGCTCGAAAGCGATCATGTCATTGCATACTTAGCGACTGAACATGAAAAAAAGCGAATTACTGCGGATTGGTTAATCGGTTGTGATGGTTATCACAGCACCGTGCGCGAAAAAGCAGGGATTCAATTTATTGGAACAGACATTGAAGAACGATTTTTATTAATTGATGCAAAATTTACGGCTGATTATGCCGAAAATGAATATCATATTTATTTACATGCGAATGGTATTTTAGCATTTTTTAATATTGGAACATCCATACGCATTATCGCTGGTATTGGTCATGACCCAGAATTTAAAAATATTTCAGAACCGAATGACGAAGTCATTGAGAAAATTATAAAACAACGGACTTCTTTAAAATTTAAATTTGGCGAAATTCTATGGAAAAGCCATTTTTGGATACATGAATGTGTTGCGCAAAAATTTAAAACCGATCGAATATTTATCGCTGGTGATGCGGCTCACGTCCATTCTCCTGCTGGTGGACAAGGAATGAATACAGGTATCCAAGATGGCTATAATCTTGCTTGGAAATTAGCTTATGTCATCAAACACCGTGCGCCATCATCGATATTAGATACATATGAATTGGAGCGCCAACCAATTGCACGCTATATCGTCGCCACCACATCGGCCATGACGAAACTTGCAAATATACATACGAATATGCTACTCACAATTAGAAATTTTTTCGTCCCTTTACTCACAAAACGCGAATTTTTTCAAACGTTTTTCATTAATAGACTATCCCAATTAACGTTACGCTATAAAAAAAATTCTTATCTTCAAGGGGAAACTATCTCTTCTATTGCACCTGGTCAGCGGGCATTGGATTGTTTAATAAATGACAAAAACGCTTATTTGTTCGATCTTCTGTCTGATACTCATTATCATTTATTAGTATTTCATGCTGATGAAAATCAAAAGAATAGTCTGCTTACTTTACAAAAAAAATGCGCTGATGTTTTATCCATTCATTTTTTTGATCAATCTGATATAAAAATAATGACCATTTATCCATTCACTCATTTTACTTTGTGTTTACTGAGACCTGACCAATATATTGCTTATGTAGGAAAAGATATAGATAAAATACAACCATTCATTCCGTCTGGATTAGCTTCACAAGACGAAACCATCATGAATCGCAGCAGTCATATGGATCTCGGCTAAGCAACTATATAGAAAAAAGCTAGTTCAATTGGTCGAAAAAATCTAGCATATCCTTCGTCTAATTTCTCTATCATCTTGAATAATAATGATTATTCAAGATGATATCCATAGACTATAATTGTTATATCAAAAAAAATCCTAGGAGCAAGAGAAATGGTGAATTTATTTGTCCAGTCCTGGAAAGGTGAAGCACCTTTATGGAAAGCATTTTGGATCGTCTATTTTGTAATGGGTTACGTAGTCATGTTTACCGTCATCACTATCCTTATTTTTCCGACAGTAATTGATGTGTTTTCCCAAATGCAGCAAATGAAGCTAGATGGATACTCTTTTCAAGAAATTCATGCTTATTCTTATAATACAATGTACCAAGAAGGAATCGCAAATCTACCCTTATTTACTGCAATTGTATTGCCTTACAAAATTTTTTGTGCCATTAGCATCTGGCGATGTTCAAAGAATTCCCTCATGATATGGAAAGTACTTGCTATCCTAGTCGTTGGATTAGGCTTATTAAAGTCATTTGGAACAATTCTTTGGACACTCATGAGTTAGGATGAATGATGACTTTAAATGACTAACATTTTTAAAAATTTTCTTAAACTCGAGTATAGATAAAATACAACCATTAATTCAATCCGTTTAATAAAATATTTTTAAATTTATTATCAGCCACACCTAAACATACTCGAATTGGCGCACCATTTTGAGTATCAATTACCGTTGCTCCTGAGTAAGATTCAGGCGATAAACGTACAGATAATGGTAATAATTTGATACTAGCAATCTCTTCATTAGTCGCAATCACGGCTGCTAGTGAATCCCAAAAATACCAATTACTATTTATTTGCTGCTTATTTTTATCGAGTAGTCGATAGACAAATTCCGCTGCTGGTGTTAAACGTTTAGATTTAATTCGCTCATAAAAAAACATATCCAGTGGAACAGTATTGGTTACATCGAGCGGCACTAAGGTAATCGCTACTCCAGAATGAAATACTTTATTCGCAGCATAAGGATCAAAATAAATATTCCATTCAGCAACACGATTATTTTGAGTTGGATCAACATCAATGATATTACCAGGAACAGTAATTGCTCCACCCATCATATAAATCATGCGGATTTTATTTTTTAAATTAGGCTGCTGTTCTAATACTTCTGCCAAAGTAGTCAGAGGACCTAATGCTAAAATATCAATAGGACTAGCCGCTGATTGTAGCGACATGATTAATAAATCATGTGCTGTTAATTTTGGAGAAGTGACTGAAATTTGAGGCAATAACTGATTAGCAAATGTATCGCTGATGTTTCTAAATCGCTCTGGAAACACATGTCCGCCAACAAAAGACTTGGATCGTCCACAAGCAATTGGAATAGTAGTATAGTGCAGTAATTTCAACAGTCCTATTGCATTTGCATAAGCTGGTCGACAATGTGCATCACCATTGCCTTCAATTAGTATGGCTTTAACGCTAATATTCGGGTGCTTTAAAATATAGGAGATTGCCATTGCATCATCCATACCCATATCCGTGTCGATGATAAATTCACGAAATTGTCCTATAGCAGCTTGAGCAGAACATACATTCAATATGGCGATAGCAATAGAAAAAACATAGATCAATTTGCGCATAACTTTTCTCACAGAAAATGAGTTCTAGAGCGAACTTTATACGCATAAATCATTTAATTGGCAAGTTACGCGATAAAAGAAGTATCAACTAGCTAAAGTATAGTCAGGACTTTTCATTAACCTTTACAAAATTGCGCATGACTTCATTAACATGTGGATAAGCAAGAGCAAATCCATGAAATGCTGCCACGCTAAATTGCAGAGCAGTCATATCGGTGAGTGCAACAACAGAAGCGGTTCGTACACCAGACAATGAATAAAAACCAAATTCGTTTAAACCAATCGCTTGTTCAGGGCCTAAATGCGCAATGGATTGAAACTCAGTGATGCCGTTGTTTAAAAAAACATGCCTAACATCTGCTATTCCACCTATTATTAAATAAACACAATCGACAATATCCCCTTCTGTCACGATTGTTTCGCCAGCTTTGAAACTTTTTTCCTTTAATAAACTAACTAAAATCTCACATTCCTTATCAGTCAGCTGGGAAAAACAAGCCTGCTTTTTAATAAGATATTCTTTGTCTTTTGCGTCCAAATCAGGCATTTAAATTATCCTTATATAGTTTAATTGTACCGATTAAATTGAATACATGCCAGCTTCTCCCTTTATCATAAATAAATCTTATCGTATCAATAATAATAATATCTTTTACTTATTGAACGTTTTTTATTAATCTATTTTTTATTGAAATGAATTAAATAAAGAGGATAAATTATGCTAAAAATTGGTGATCGATTTCCACAGTTCAATGCAACAGGAGTGATCTCGAGTAATATTCAGGATGCATTCATTGATGTTAATTTAACAACATACACTAGCAAATGGAAAGTATTTTTTTTCTGGCCGAAAGATTTCACTTTTGTATGTCCCACTGAGATCGCTGAGTTTGGTCGTTTGCACAAAGACTTTATTGAGCGAGAGGCACAACTATTAGGCGTCAGTACCGATTCTGAATTTGTTCATCTAGCCTGGAAGCAACATCATGACGAATTACGTAGCTTACCTTTTCCTATGCTTTCAGATATCAAACGAGAATTATCACAGTCATTAGGTATCTTAGATCAACAAGCAGGCGTAGCTCAACGCGCAACTTTTATTGTTGATCCCGATAATATCATTCGCTTTGTGATGGTTACCGATCTTAATGTTGGAAGAAATCCCAAGGAAGTATTACGCGTACTAGATGCTTTACAAACAGATGAGCTTTGTCCATGCAATTGGCAAAAAGGCGAAGAAACTATACAAACTTAATTATAGCGAAAACTGATCTACTCATTTGAGGAACTTACAATGACTATTGAACAACTTATCGACCAGTTACCTGATTATGCAAAAGACATCAAACTCAATTTCTCTTCCATTCTATCTGAAAATGGTGCAGACGATTTAAGTCAAAAGCAAATCTATCAAATTGCTTTAGCTGCTGCCTATACCACGAAAAATATCAATTTAATTTCAGTTCTCGCCGAGAAAGCTGCTGACTATTTATCTCCAAATGAAATGAATGGCATGAAAGCTGCTGCCTCGATCATGTCGATGAATAATATTTATTATCGATTTATCCATCTTGTTAGTGATAAAACTTATGCAAGTATGCCTGCTAAATTGCGTATGAATATTATTGCAAATCATGGCATCAATAAAATTGATTTTGAGCTGGCTTGCCTTGCGGTATCCGCAATTAACGGCTGTGGCATGTGTATGGAAGCCCATACTAATACCTTGGTAAAAAATAACGTCACTAAGCAAGCCATTCAATCAACTATTAGAATTGCTGCTGTACTAAATGCAACTGCTTTTAGTACTAATTTAGGATGATGTTGGTCGTTCCATTAATAAATCAAGCCATTTTTTGGTGATATGCTTTAATCTAAACTCGTCTTTTCCAACAATCACTGGACGTTGGGTTCGCCACTGAGCAATTTTTTTAATAATTGCAGAAATACTTTTACCGTTCACTAATTGAGTTGTACCATTTAATATCTCTTTAGCTGAACCCACAGGATGAGCAAGGACAGGCGTTCCAACTGCATTTGATTCAGCATAGACTAATCCAAACGTTTCAGCGCGCTTGGTTTGGGGATAAAAAACACAGAGCGAGCGCCTGACATGTTCAATAACCTGATCATGTGGAATAGCACCTAAAACATGAACATTGGCTGGAATAGATAAGGTATGATCCCAATTACCAGGATTACAAACAAGTAATTTTAAATCAGGAAATTGCTCAGCCACTTTAACAAAGTTTTTTAAACATTCCGCTAATCCTTTATGCGGTGAACTCATAAAAATAAGTTGATTTGGATCCCAAACAGTGTAATCAGGATATAAAAGATCATCGATTGGATTATAAATAACTGAAATTTTAATGGCATGATGTGGTACCATTGCTCGATAAAAATTTTGATACCATCTAGGTTTTAAACGATTAACAATCGTCTGCTTGTGGAAATTTGAGACAGCTATTATTTCAAAATGATATTTTAATAATGCATGATATGTTAAATATAAATCACGAGGCGGAAAATTATGTATCCAGAAATAATGCTTTGCGTGTGGAAATAATTCTCCTACTCGATCAATCCATTCGTACTCACGAAGAAGTACCACGGCATCTGGAAGAAGCTGATTAGCTGACTCTAACGAAAGATAAGATACTCCATCAAAAATGCTATCTTCTTGAGCAGTGCGGCAATGCTGCGCAATATAAACAGTATGCTCATGCTTTAGAGAATGAGCAATTCGAATGATGGTTGCCTCAGTGCCACCTAATCCTCTTTCAGCGATCGTTGTATTTGTATATGCAATTGGCGTTGCTACATCATAAAATAAAAGTTTCATAGTTCGTATTTAATTAAATTAACAGGGAGTCATATTTAGAAGATAGAATAATACACCTCTCAATCCTAGCGCGCACGTTAATTTTAACGTCTATAAAAAATGTCGCGTAGTATCTTTGCAGGAGATGGCAAAATTAAAGCATTTTTTTTAATAATTAGAATGAGCGATGTAAAAACTAAAAGTATAACATTTAAAAAAATGATAATCCCAATTGAGGATGCCCAACTAAATTGCAGCGAATTAAAATAAATAATTAATAACACACACGTACCCAACCAAGTTGTGGTGAGCAATGAAATTAAAAGAATAATTAAAAAACATATTATCATCACATTATGCTTTGCCAATCGAATTTCATTATTTAACAGCATAATTAAGTTATCGAATAATCCAACTATGACAGGAAATATCGTTAACAGCTGAATAATCGTCATTATCAAGCTCGATTTTTTCTTGCTTGTCATAGTTCTCCTTCAACTTTCAAGCTCTCATCTATTTTCGACGCAAAAAATAGCCGATGCCTACACCTACTAAGAATATTATTCCTAATGTTTTAAATGGCTTTTCTGCGGTGTATTCTGATACGTTTTGCTGAAGCTTGTTTGATGTGCGTTTTATGCCATCAAAAGATTGCGCAAGAATTTCTCCTGTTTTTCCTTTTAAATCACTAGCCGTATCAGCAAAAGCATTCTTAATTTTATCAAGATCTGAATAAATAGCATGATAAGCATGTCCATTTCGTGACAATTTAGATCTATTTGTTGATGTTTTGTTCATATTCTCCTCCTTTTTTATATTTCTATTTATTATTATTATACGCTTTTTATCTAAAAACGGCTGATTTAGCCTGTGATGCCAAGCTAATACAATAGTTATTAAATAAGTTTTATGATACTGATATGAAATGATAAAAAAAATTCTTCCCTGGATAATAAATTTGCTTCTGCTCGCTACTGTCAATGCGGAAGAACTTAATAGCGACAATACGACCGTTATTTTAACTAATAATACACCTGTCGTTCTTCAGCTTAAAATTAATCTACTAACAGAAGATAAAGCATTCCAAAAAGGAAAAGATTGGGATGGTAACTCTCTTCTTTTAGCACCTTATGAAACTAAATCCATTCTTTGGTTCAATAGAAATATTCATGTGAAATCTGATCAACTTTATCAATTTGATATTGTTATAGAACATCCTAACTATCATCATCAAGATTTGATAATATCCGTTACGGAAAAAGGAAAAAAAATATATGGCTCAGATATTTATGCTAATCTTACCCTGCCTCTGCAGATTAAACGAAATATTTTAGTAAATAATCATTTTCAATTAATTGCGGCAGATTTTTGGAATAATTCTTATCAAATTTATGCGCGACAATGGACGCCACTAACTAGTTTAGTAGGTCATTATCATTTTACAATTAATCAGCCACAGACAAATATATTTAACACTAGCTCAGCTAAAAGGATCAGCATATTAAGTTACAACACACAATTTATGCCATTTTATGCTAATGTCATCAACAACCTTAATCAACCAGATATTCGCGTAACCGATATCCCACCTAAAATTTCTTCCTATGACGTTGTCATTTTAGAAGAGCTTTTCGATAAAGATTTAAGATTAAAAATAATAAAATTGATGCAAGTGCATTATCCTTTTCATACTGAGGTTGTTGGTGATCACACGACTAAAGCTTTAACCGGTGGAATCATGATGTTTAGTAAATGGCCTATCATAAAACAAGATCAAATTATCTATCAAGCTAGTGCTGACATCGATAGTTTAGCTGCTAAAGGAGTTATCTATGCTGCTATCAATAAAATGGGCATCATTTATCATGTTTTCGGTACACATTTACAAGCAGCTGAAGTAAATGGTGGCCATGATGCCAGACAAAAACAATTACTGGAGTTAGCCAATTGGATTGAAAATTTAAACATTCCCCCTCATCAGGCTGTTCTCATTGGTGGTGATTTTAATATTCATTATCTAAGCCCAGATTTTATCGTTTTACAAAATACTTTGCATGTTAAATTGCTCGACAATATCGGCTATCCTTATTCAACAGATAGTGATATTAATACTATGAGTAAAGGCCAGCATCGCAGTAGAATTGATTATATTTTTTATAGCAATCTGCATCTCACAGCTAAAATAGCATACAATAAAATATTTATTTTAAGAGATCTAGAGAATGTAAAAATGTGGCCAAGCTTCGATTTATCTGATCACTTTCCCGTCGTTGGTTTTTTTGATTTTAATGAATAGTAGATAATTGTCTAGCGAGTTGGTCAGCTAATTTAATTAATTGCTCATGAGTTTTTCCATGACTCGTTTCAATTTCTTCAAATCGAATAATTAAGTTTTTTTGACATTCGTCACTAAGCGAACGATTAATTAAACCAAAAATATGCTCCTCTTCTTTTTCAAGATGATTAAAGTAAAAATCTTCAACTTCATTTAATAGACGAATGATTTTCTTATTTTTAGTTGAATCGCGGTCGACATACGATTTAATCGCTGTTTTTAAATGAGCAATTAAATCGCTACCATTTTCATGTTCATGATGTAAATCATTTAAAAGATAATCGGAAGGACTTTCTTTGCTATGCTTTAATTCAGAGAATAATAATTCTTCTTTTTGATGATGGCATTGATCGACAAATTTAGTTAAAAAATCGGTTATATTTTTCAGAACATTGGCTTCAACATGTTTACTATTTTTTATTGCTTTAGCAAGTTCACCTAGCGCTAAAATAACTTTTTTAATGATACTATGTTCATACATAAAAACATGCAATATGTCTTGCTGCTTATTCTTAGCTGTCTTAAGTATCTTATGTGTACCTAATGTCCAGGCTGGTGGGTCGCTAGTTGGGAAAGATTCCTTGCCAGCCTCATCGATAAAGTCATATTTTTTATTTTTCGAGAGTAAATGAGCATTTTTAATTGATTTATCAATAGGATGCTTAATAGATTTTTTCATGACGAAACCTCCAACTCTTTTATAATGTTGGTATTCTCATTTTAACATAAACTATGCCCTGATATTTCAACTTGGGTGATTTTTAGCGTTTAGCTTTTTTTTGCAATATTTCTAATAGTGTAGTGGTTCTCGCATCAAGTTTAGATAAGCGATTGACAAAATCAGTAGTCATTTTCAGTAAATAATCACTACCCAAATTTTCAAATAAAAATGGAAAAATGGCATGTATAATACACGCCATACCACCAATTAGCATACAAATCCCAAATTTCAATGCAAATTTAAAATGTTGGAAATATGTTTCACCAATACTATGTAGATGTTCCGTAAACATATTTTTCATAGTTAGATTCTCATTTAGTAAATAATCGCAGCTAGAAAATAGCTAGCAAGTTTTTCATTATTGACAATAACCCAATTTCCTATTAACTTCATTATGTAATCTTCAGGGCAGGGTGAAAATCCCTACCGGCGGTATGTTTACTTTATTTTTAGCGAGTAAACGAGCCCGCGAGCGCCTTTAAAATCATTTAAAGGGTCAGCAGATTTGGTTAAATACCAAAGCCGACGGTTAGAGTCCGGATGAAAGAAGAGTAATCATGCATGAAATGTCACTTCACGCATTAGCTCAAAAATTAGTCATTCACTAATTCTTCCTAATCAATGCCCTAAGATTGTTGTTATGAGGGCTTGACTGTGTCATTTACTCACCAAGATTACATGCAATTAGCGCTGCAATTAGCGGAACAAGGGCGTTTTACCGTCTCACCTAATCCTATGGTAGGTTGCGTAATTGTGAAAGATAATCAAATTATTGGCAAAGGTTTTCATCAACGAGCCGGTGAAGCACATGCCGAAATAATAGCTTTACAAGAGGCCGGTGAACAAGCCCGTGATGCTACGCTTTATGTTACCCTTGAGCCTTGTTGCCATGATGGAAAAACGCCACCTTGCGTCTCATCATTGCTGCAACATTCTATTAAAAAAATTTATATCGCCTGTTTAGATCCCAATCCTCTGGTAGCTGGCAAAGGGGTAGAAAGCTTGCGATCCGCTGGAATCGAAGTCGAATTAGGTTTATTAGCAGATCAAGCAATAAAACTGAATCAAATATTTTTCCATTATATTACGCATAAACGTCCATTCATTATTGCAAAATGGGCTATGTCTCTTGATGGTAAAACCATCACCTATCATTCTGATGATCGTAATATTTCTTGTCATGCTTCGCTTGTCAATTCTCATCATTTACGTCAACAAGTTGATGCCATATTAATAGGATCAAAAACAGCTACTCATGACAATCCATTGTTAACTGCTCGACTGGTGACGAATAACATGGCTTGTAAACAGCCTATTCGGATTATTTTATCGGCAAAAGGTCAGTTGCCTCTCGATTTAAAATTATTCGATCCGTCATTGCCAGCAAAAACTATTTTGGTTACTACAGAAGCGGTTGATAAAGAATGGCTAAAGAAAATAATGGATAGGCAAATTGAAGTACTGATTGTTTCGACAAATACCTCTGGTCTCATTGACTTATCTCATCTTGCAGATGAATTAGGTAAAAAAGAAATAACTAGTGTCTTAGTAGAAGGCGGAAGAACTACCCATGAACAATTTATTCAAGCGAATTTAATTAATCAAATACATGTCTATCTCGCACCCACTATTATTGGATCCTTAGAAAATAAACGTGATCTGCCAGAAATAGAGCTAAAAATGCACGACCGTGATTTTCATTTTACTGCAAATTATTCAGAGAGTAAGTATGTTTAGTGGCATTGTTGAAATGATTGGCACCGTATCAGAACTAACAATAGTAGCAGGTTGCAAGCAATTGATGATTGCCCCTGCTCACCCACTGACTGATTTATCAGTTGGAGATAGTATTGCAGTTAATGGTGTTTGTTTAACCGTAACAGAATGTGATAACACTTCCTTTAAAGTCACTGCCGTACCTGAAACTTTGAAGCTGACTAATCTGGATATGCTCACCGTGAATCAAGCTGTAAACTTAGAACAATCCTTACAATTAGGTGATCGAGTTGGTGGACATTATATACAAGGGCATATTGATAGTATTGGAGAAATTATTGATATAACATTTGATGCGAGTAATGCCTGGTTAGTTAAAATCAGTGTGCCAGAACACCTATCAAAATATTTGATCGCAAAAGGTTACGTGGCACTAGATGGCATGAGCATCACAGTCATTAATATTTTTTCGGATCATTTCACCATTACATTGATTCCCCATACTCAACAAGCAAGCATCGCTTATCAATATCAAATCGGCACAAAAATAAATATTGAAGTAGATATGATGGGAAAATATATTGAAAATTTTATCCAGAAAACAATTTCACTGGAGTGATTAACTATGCAAGCAATTGATGACCGAATAAATCTAGCAATAAATGATCTGAAACAAGGCAAAATGATTATTTTAATTGATGACCCTGATCGTGAAAACGAAGGTGATCTTATTATTCCTGCTGAAAAAATTACGCCTGAAATAATGAACTTTATGATTCGTCAAGGGACAGGAATTGTGTGTTTATCCTTAGCAGAAAATCAATTGGCGAAATTAAAACTTCCGCTCATGCTCTCATCTGATGAAAATACCAGTTCACGTGGCACACCTTTCACCATATCGATAGATGCTAAGGACGGTATTAGTACAGGTGTGTCTGCCGCTGATCGTACCCAAACCATTCAAGTTGCTATTAACGATGACGTACAACCTGAGCAACTCGTAAAACCTGGCCATATATTTCCATTACGAGCCAAACATCACGGCGTATTAGAACGACAAGGTCATACCGAAGGAGCAATCGATATTGTTAGGCTTGCAGGCTTCAAACCAGCCGCCGTTCTTTGTGAAATTATGAATCCTGATGGGACGATGGCATCCGGCAACCAATTAACGCAGTTTGCGCAGACTCACCAACTCAATACGTTAGCTATTAGCGATATTTTAACCTACCGTTTAGCTCGCGAAAATATGATTGCAGAAGAAGTTTCAACCACACTACCAATCGAGCAATATGGTGATTTTGCAATGACCGTCATTAGGGAAAAGATAACTGAACATGAACACATGATATTAACTAAACAAAAAATAAATGCTATCCAACCAACATTAGTTCGTATCCATTCGTCATGTGTAACAGGTGATTTATTTGCATCCAAACGTTGTAATTGTCATGCCGAACTCCATTATTCTTTGCAACGTATTCAGGATGAGGGTGGGATACTAATTTATCTCAATCAAGAAGGTCGCGGAATTGGACTGCTGAATAAAATTAAAGCATATGCTTTACAAGATACTGGCCTAGATACCGTGGAGGCCAATGAACAACTTGGCCTACCCATCGATGCGAGAAATTATGCTATTGCTGCAAATATTTTACGAAATTTAAATATTAAACAAATACGTTTAATCACTAACAATCCAAATAAGGTGAGTGATCTTAAAAAATATGGAATTCATGAAGTGATTAGAGAATCTCTACCAATTTTCCCGAACAAACATAATTATCATTATTTAAAAACTAAAAAAGAAAAATTGCATCATCTCATCCATTTTAGCGCAGCGAGTAATCACCATGAGTAAACGGTTTGCAATTATTGTCAGTCAATTTAACCAAACTATCACTGAAAAATTATTACAAGGTGCTCTTAATCGCTTCATCGAATTAGATGTGCATAAAAAAAATATTTCGGTATTTCATGTTCCTGGTGCCATTGAGATCCCGCTTATCGCACAACTAACTGCTAAATCAAAACACTATCATGCTATCATTTGCTTGGGTGCGGTTATTCGTGGGGAGACTAGTCATTATGATTATGTTTGCCAACAAGTGAGTCAAGGTTGCTTACAAGTGATGCTCAATTTTGAAATTCCAATAATATTTGGTGTATTAACCATTGACAATATGGAACAGGCAATGGATAGAGTCGGTGGGAAAGAAGGACATAAAGGGCGAGATGCTGCTGATACAGCGCTAGCCATGGTCAGCGTCGTCGAACAAGCTTTATCCGTCACCAATTCCCCCTCTCCTACTCAACAAAAGTTAGCCAATCAATGACACGATACATCCATCATCATGAACGTTTACTCTAACTCAGTGCCGGCGTAGCAATACAATTATCCACACTGATTGTATCAAGGTGATCAAGATTTTGAATTTCTAATGCACTATCAGTTCGACCCCAGTTGGTGAGACTATTCGCGATTAATTGATTATCGACTTTTGATAACTTCCCTATGCCACCACCTTCACCTATAGCAATCAATTTGCCATTTAAGGTAATTTCATTGGAATTGGTCGCCATAACGTCAACATAAATAAAAACTTGATTTTCTTGATTATTCTCATCATGAATATTGCAACTGACATTATACTTAACTTGAGGAACTAATTTTTGCAAAAAAATACTTATTTTTTTCATGGGAGCGATATTGCCACCTTCAAGAGGAATAGTAGAACTCGAATGAGCAGCTATCGTCATTCCAAAGCTAGCTAAAAAGATACTACTTAAAATTGATAATTTTTTCATATGATAATCCCTATTAATGTGACAGGCATCCTAACAGATGGCTATTTTTGTAGTCAAGGAATTATTTTTAAGCAGCCGTATGAGTAATTTATTTCTTACTAGATTTAACAAATTCTTGAGTTAGTACTGAGTATTCTTGATCGTAATTTTTCCCTTTTTGCATTTTCTTCACTAATTTGTAAAGCGTTTTCGTCGTATCATCACGGAAGGCGCCCCTAAAAAAACAAAATTGGAAAATGGATGGCTTGGTTCGATTTCTAGCAATCTTTTCTAATTTAGTCAGTATCATTGGCTCATTATCATTATCATTAGCATCCATATGCTTCAATACTCTTCGCATTTTCATTACACCATTAGGTGCGGCACTAAAAGAAAAATGCGCTTTTGTTCTCCAAAATTTCTCATTATTAATAATCATTATCAAATTTTTGATTTTTAGACTCTTGTCATTAGCAACATCGCTATTCTTGGCGCCTGCTTGAATAGTTAAATTTTCATTTTTAAACTCGTCGATTTTTTTTGTATTAACACTCTCTATGATGAATTGTTCATTAATTTTATTTTGACTGCAATCTTTGTCTAAATTTAAATCTTCATACATTTTAGAAAGACAATCTGAAATTCCAATATTTTCATTCTGATAAAATAAATAAGTGGTTTTAAGATTTTTCAATAATTCATCCAACATGGCTACATTTTTATTAGCCATTTTCAGATCATTAATAATAGTTGTCACTGTATTGATAATCAGCTCCGGTAGACGATAAATATTAACATGACTTGAAAAATCATATGAATTACCAGTAAAGTGGCCATCATCACTTATATTGGCAGGAGCTATCACTCTTGCTAATTCAATAAAATGACTAACAGGGAGTTTATCTGTATCGAGATTCATAGAAACTATCAATTCTTTACGTAATTCATTTGCTCCTTTCAATAAATCCTGATATACCTTTTTAATCCTTGTATCAGACGAATAATCAATTTTTTTTGTTAAATCAGCTTGAATAGATGTGAGCAGATTTGCGTTTAACAATTGAAAAAGATTATCTAGTACTCTCATTTCTTCTGTAGAGTATTTTCTAATTATTTCTTTATCGAGTGACGTATTTAACAATTCAATATATTTATGATCCACATACCCGAAGCCGAGTTGTGGTAGATCTAAAAAATTTGGGAAATATTTAATTAAGTTTTCCAATAAAATTTGATGATCTTCATTTGAAATGATTTGTGATTCCGTTTCGTCACAGACAGATCTTATATCGTTTAAAATTTTTCGTTTTTTAATTGCTATTTTATTTTTTAATTTATCATACAAATCCATTCCCGAGCGATCATGATCAACGAGTTCAGCATCAAGAACACTTAAAATTTGACGAAGGAACTTAATTTTTCCAATTAATAAATGACATTGGGTATTCTTTCCACCAAGTATTAAACCCATCTCAAGCTTGGCCTTATCTAAGGAATAATCAATTTTTCTATAAAATCCAGCAATTAATTTTCCATCTATATTATTTATCCTTAATTTCCTTTTGATATTATTTAAAATATCTATTTCAATTGTTAATCGATTTATTTTTTCAAGTAAAATCTGTTTTTGATTCTCATCAAATTGTTCATTTGATTCGGATAAATTATTTTGATAAACGAGTGTACGCAAGATAGTTAATTCAGTAGAAAATTGATAAACTTGGTTAGTAATGATCTGATTTTTTTCTTTAATATCTTTCAAAGCTTCATAAACAGCTGGTGACAATAATGTGCGGCTTGAAGTTTGCTGAGTAATTTTTATTAAACTTGCTTTAATATTATTCTGTTCCATTTCTGGTTGCTTGGTCAGCAGAGCTTGCAATTGATGAAAATAGTCTTTAGTTATAAATTTTTCACATGCGACTGAATCGTACGATTGATTTCCTACAATATCGTTGATAAATTTATTTAATTGATTGTTATCTTCTGGCATTAAACAATAATGAAAATATTTAAGTGCTTCAATAAGATGATAAAAGAGTTTATCTGGTTGGCTCAATTGAATAATATGAGCAATATGATGATGTAGATGATCGAGTAATTTTTGATACCCCGCTTCGCTATTAAATTCAATTTCAACATCTTCTAACATTTTATTTGAAATAAATCGATTTTCTATGATGGAAAGGCCATCAGTATGACGCTGTAAAAATACAATATTTTCGGAAGGAAATTTAGAAATTTTGTATCGTTGTAATAAAATAGCAAGCCAAATTCCGGCTGTTTCAATATCACGAAAGAAAAAATTGCCATAATTAGGATCCACAATTTCAACAAAACGTTTATGTTTTTTTATTCCTAAAGCATGAGTGAGTGCACAAGTATCACCAATGACAACATAATGGGATACATTTGTTTTCAAACTACCTAATGTGTTCACTAAATCTAATTCTGATACACTAATGGTAGAATATGGAATAGGCTTATAATTTTTACTAAGTTCTAGCTTTTGATTGTGCTGACGTCCCAGCACAGATAAATTAGAGGTGATTGGATATGTTGGCGTGCCTTGTTGATCAGATTGTTCTGCCCATTCTAATACTATTCCACCACACGCTCCGTCTGCTACACTTTGCTTACCATCGTCATGGCCAGATACGGTAGGTAATGAATTTTGACCGAGCCTAAGATAAATACCGCCTAATGCTTCAGCAAGATCGTATATTTCATTGATAGAATTTAGAACTAATTTTTTATAATTAGTAGGCACTAGTTTACTAGCTGATATTAATTTAAGGCCAATTACCTGTAAATCAATAGAAGCTTTTTCTAAAATCCATTCGCCAGTCTCTTTAAAAATCGTCGCTACCTCACGATATTGTTCATTTATCTCCATCATGAGATTAATTAATTCTTGATTTTTCAAAGTAGATTGTTGTAGTTGCAGATGTTTAGATTCAAGATATTTTTGTAATGTTTGATCATAAAATTGTATTCGAGATGCTACAAGGAGCAATAAGGCCTGATCTTCTTGCTTAGCTTTAGAATAAAGTTCCTGAACTTCTTCGTTAATATTATGTAGATTAATTTCCACTTATCACCCCGTTATTGTAACTATTAGTATGAGGGATAAGTATTAAATCAATATTAAGTATCTAATCAACGAAAAAAGTTAAGTATATGATTTTTAATGATTTTATTCTATTATCTTATATGCTACCCAAATTTTTTACGTTGCTTAGATAGTTCTTTGTTGAGCTCAATTAAATTACTGTGTTGATGTGGGCTGGCTTTGGCTATTTTCAACCAAGTATCAACCATTGAATCTGGGTTGAGTGAAATACATTGAATTTTTTCTTCTAGCAACCACTGCGCAAAATCAGGGTGGTCCGATGGCCCTTGCCCACAAATTCCCACATATTTATTCTTACTATTACAAATAGAAATAACTGAATGCAACATCGTTTTGATTGCATCATCGCGCTCATCAAATGATGCTGCAACAAGATTGGAATCACGATCTACTCCTAAGGTCAATTGAGTGAGATCATTGGATCCAATCGAATACCCATCGACATATTCTAGAAATTCATTAGCTAATATAATATTGGATGGCAACTCGCACATCATATAGATTTTTAATCCATTCACGCCACGTTTTAAACCAAATTCTTCGATGAGTTTGATCGTTTTTTTGAGTTCATGCACTGTGCGCACAAATGGTATCATGACTTGTGCATTACTTAAGCCCATTCCTTGACGAACACGTTTAATAGCCTCACATTCCATTTTAAAACAAGCTTTAAATTGCGGACTGATGTAACGCGAAGCACCGCGAAATCCTAACATAGGATTTTCTTCTTCAGGCTCAAATATATTTCCACCCAATAAATTAGCATATTCATTCGATTTAAAATCTGAAAAGCGAAATATCACTTCTTTAGGATGAAATGCCGCAGCAATAGTTGCAATCCCTTCCCGTAACCGTTCAATATAAAATTCACTCGGATTTGCATACCCCGCTATTCGTAAACGTATTGCTTGCTGAATCTTCTTTGGTAAAGAAGTCAGATGAAGTAAAGCATTAGGATGAATCCCTATCATATGATTAATGATGAATTCTAAACGTGCTAAACCAACACCCTGATTAGGTAAAAATTGTGTAGTAAAAGCTTTGCCGGGATTACCAATATTTAAACACAATTTTAGTGGCAATTCAGGTAAATTTTTTATATTAATCTGATTGACCTTAAATGGAATATTGCCCTCATACACGTAACCAGTTTGTCCTTCCGCACATGACACCGTAATTTTAGTATGATGTTGAATGATTTTTGTTGCATTTCCACAACCGACTACTGCTGGAATACCCATTTCTCGCGCAACAATCGCTGCATGACAAGTACGTCCGCCACGATTAGTCACTATTGCTGCTGCCTGCTTCATAATCGGTTCCCAATCAGGATCAGTCATGTCCGTGACGAGCACGCTACCGGGTTTCACTGCACCAATTGATTTAGGATGATTGACCACGCAAGCTTGGCCATATCCAATACGTTGACCAACGCTTTGGCCCGTAATTAATATTTTTCCTTTTTTAGATAATTTAAATTGTTCCAACTGGTGATCTTGTTTGTAATTATTTTTAACTGTTTCAGGACGTGCTTGCAAAATATAAATTTCTCCCGTTAAACCATCTTTTGCCCACTCGATATCCATAGGCTTGCCATAATGTTTCTCAATCATTAAAGCTTGTTTACCTAATAATTCTACTTCTTTATCACTGATCGAAAATTTTTGTCGTTCTGCTAATAAAACAGGAATAATTTTTGTTGATTGAGATGGGTTTTTTGATTTCGAATAAATCATTTTAATATGTTTATCGCCGAGTTTACGCTGCAAAATAGAAAATTTTCCATTTTCTAAGATAGGTTTCGAAACATAAAACTCATCCGGAATCACTCCGCCTTGTACAATACCCTCCCCTAAGCCATAAGATGCCGTAATTAAAATCACCTGATCAAAGCCAGATTCCGTATCTAATGTAAATATCACGCCACTCGTTCCGTGATCACTACGAATCATTGGCTGAATACCAACTGACATTCCTATTTCTAATTGATCAAAGCCATGATGTTGTCGATAGGCAATGGCACGATTCGTGAATAAGGAAGCAAACACTAATTTAATTGCTTGAAGAATATTTTTAATGCCTTTGACGTTTAAATAGGTTTCTTGTTGACCCGCAAATGAGGCTTGAGGAAGATCTTCTGCTGTTGCTGAAGAACGAACAGCTACTGTCGGAGAACCTAATTGAGCATAAACAGTTGAAATTTCTTTTTCAAACTCTGGCAAAAAAGAGGTATTCACTATTAATCGTCTAATCTGAGCGCCAGCTTTACTTAATTGATCAATTTTTTTAATTTTAGTTTTTTGGATGATTTGATCAATTTTTTTATCTAAATGATTCTCGGATAAAAATGTTTGATATGCATTCACGAGTGTAGCAAAACCGCCAGGAACTTTTATACCTAAATGAGATAAATTTTTTATTAGCTCGCCAATAGAAGCATTTTTTCCACCAACAATATTAATATTTGATAAGTTAACATCTATGAGATTAACTGTATATTTCATTGTGAATTCCTTTCTGATGGTCACAAATATATTAACTACTTTCGCCAGCTAGTAAATTAATAATGCCAGAGAAATCAGTTTCTCCTAAACCTTGATTAACGTATAACTCATATAGCTCCATCGCGACGGCTCCCAGTGGAATAACTGCATCCACTGTTTCTGCTGCATGCTGTGCAAGACGTAAATCTTTTAACATCATTTTTGCCATGAACCCTGGTTGATAATGATTGTTAGCAGGTACATTCTCAATAATATTCGGTACGGGACAATATTTTGTCATTGACCAACATTGTCCGGAAGCATTTGAACTAATATCAAAAAATTTTTTTTGATCTAAACCCAACTTTGCTGCAAGCGTAAATGATTCACTAACACCTATCATCGATATACCTAATAATAAATTATTGCAAATCTTTGCCGCTTGGCCATGTCCTCCTGGACCAGCATGAATAATTTTTTTTCCCATCGTCTTTAAAATGGGTTCGGCAAGTGCAAAATCAATATCACTACCACCCACCATAAACGTTAAGGATCCGGCCTCCGCACCAGTTACGCCTCCTGATACAGGTGCATCTATCATCGCAATTCCTAGTTTTCGTGCTTCCTCATGAAGAATAGTTGTCATTTTGATATCAATAGAAGAGCAATCAATATAGAGAAGATTAGCTTTCGCATGCGCAAAAATTCCATCGTCACCTAAACATATATCCTGTACTTGTTCGCTGGTTTGTACACTCGTAATAATGACATCTACCGTTTTTGCCATCGCCTTAATGGATGGCGAAACGGTACTAAAAACCCGAGAAAGCTGCGGTAGTACATCGTAAACCTGTAAGTTATATCCTGCTTTTAACAAATTTTTAGCCATGGGATTACCCATATGGCCTAGACCAATAAATCCTATTGTCATCATGACGATATCCTTGGTAACCAACGTTGTGTGACTGTTTTCAATTTTGTATAGAAACGAATTGCTTCTGTTCCATACATTCCAATATCAGAAAAAATCGATCGTTTCCATCCACCGAAACTATGATAAGCTACTGGTACAGGAACAGGCAAATTAATACCCACCATTCCCACTTGAACCTTTTCTGCAAAGGTGCGTGCAATATAGCCACTACTAGTAAAAATAGCGGTACCATTCCCATACTCATGAGCATTAATTAGCTGTAGCGCTTGATCAAAATTAGCAACACGAACGATACCAAGTACGGGCCCAAAAATTTCTTCCTTATAAATTCGCATATTGGGTGTGACATGATCGAATAAACATGCCCCCATAAAAAATCCATCGCTGCAACTTTTAGGTTTATAGTGACTACCATCAATTACTAACTTAGCACCTTCTTGTTTTCCCAATGCAATATAAGATTGTACACGTTCCCAATGCGCTTGAGTAATCAGTGGTCCCATGTCTGTATCAGTAGATAATCCTGAGCCGATTTTCAAATTTTTTATTTTAGCTTGCATAATTGAAATTAATTTATCTGCGGTATCATCACCTATCGTGAGAACGATTGATATTGCCATACAACGTTCGCCAGCAGATCCAAAAGCTGCTGCGATAAGCTGCTCTGCAGCTTGATTAACATCAGCATCTGGCATCACAATACAATGATTTTTAGCACCACCAAAAGCTTGAACGCGTTTATTGTGTGTTATGCCTGTTCGATAAACATATTCAGCAACTGCCGATGAGCCAACAAAACTAATAGCTTGTATATCAGGATGCATTAATAATGCATCCACTGTTTCTTTATCACCATGAACGATATTTACCACTCCATCTGGCACACCTGCTTCTTTAGCTAATTCAACCAATCGTACCGAACAAGAAGGATCTTTTTCTGATGGCTTCAGCACAAAGGTGTTACCGCAAGCAATTGCCATGGGGAACATCCAGAGTGGAATCATCGCTGGAAAATTAAAAGGAGTAATACCAACACATACACCTACTGGTTGATGCAAAGAATAACAATCAATTCCTACAGAAACATTATCGGTAAACATGCCTTGAAGGTGATGCGGAATACCGCAAGTAAAGTCAACGACATCAATGCCACGTTGTACAGATCCAATTGCTTCAACTAATGTTTTTCCATGCTCTTGGGTGACTAATTTTGCTAATTCGTCAAGATTTTTATCTAATAATGTTTTAAAACGAAATAGAATTTTTGCACGCTGAGGCGCTGTCGTGCATGACCACGAGGTAAAAGCTTGTTTTGCTGCTGCAATAGCTTGTTGAACCATATTTGAATCAGCCACAGATACATAGCCTGCAACTTGACCCGCAACTGGATCATAAACGTCTAATTTTCTACTTGCTTGGCTCTGAGATTGGCCATTTACAATATGTGGAACATCATAAGTCATTTATTTACTCCCTAATAAACTAAGCGCATAACCTGATAATAACTGATGAACAATTCGCGTAGGATGAATAGGATCCCAAAATAAATATTCGTCCGGATTAACACAAGGCTGTTGGCCAAATGCTGCATTTCGCGAAGTAAGATAAGCTATTCTTAATGAAGCATTCTGCATAATATCAATATGTGCTTCCTTGGCTGATTGAATTTCTGTGCTATCAATAGAATTAGTTCGTAGAAAAAAACCACCGTCATAACAAGCTTCATTAATATTTTTGATGTGAAATTCATCTGGATGTTCAATCATTTCTTGGAAATAGTGAGCAATATTTAAAGAATAAAATTGTACTTGTGGGTACTGCTTTTGTAATTCATCAATCATCATCACAAATTTATCATTGTGTAATTGAGATAATTTATTAACGTTCTCCACAAAAGCAGGACCTTTTTGCATCACTTCAGGTGTGAGACTAAGATCAGGTAAATTCAATAATAAAAAATTATTCGCACCATAATATATCAACCAATCAATTTGATTTTTAATAGTTGCAATTGTATTGGAGGTAGCATATTCGACATCCGCTCGACCTTGTATATAATCGTTAGATCCCACCCAAATCACATATAAGTGTTTTGCTTTTTCATTATCTAGATAGGATCTGACTAAATAAAAATTAACTTGCATTCCGAGACTGAAAGGAAATGTTTGCTTAGAATCAAATACTGACTCCACCCATGCACCACCATAAGCATAATCATCTAGGGGTATAGTCAATAGCTGAGCTAAATGTTCTATCCATACTTGGCCATTCGTAAAACGACCTTGAACATACGGTGGCTCTTTAGGAATAATAGGAATACGCGGAATGGCCTTATGAGCGGTCGAGGTAAATGAAAAGACATTGCCATTGTCAGAAAGACTATCCCCAAATACCACGATTTTATCAAATGTAATAGCATAAATTGATGAGCAAAATAATATAAAGAGACTGCCGACTATCCATCCAAGCAGATAATTTTTATTTTGCATAACTAACCTCCCTTTAGTAAACGTTCATTTCCTAAGAACGTCCATCTCGAATAATACGATACCTTGGCCTTTCCTCGCAATCTATCCTATCCGAAAAAACAGATTCATGATTAGTCATGAAGTTGTTGCTTTTATCTTTCAACCAATACATTAACAGTATAGAATTTGCGATACTACAATTTACTGCTTAAATAGAGGAAATATGCAGCAACAAAGTTATTATGGATTGATATTCATCGCTATACTTGCTGTGATCAGCTATAGCATTGTCATGCTTCCATGGATAGCAATGACTGGCCTGAGTGCATTAGTCATTGCTATTTTACTCGGTATAGCCGTAGGTAATTTTTGGCATCACCCTTCTTCCTGGTCACCAGGCATTCAATTTGCTGCTAAACGATTATTGCGTACAGCCATTATACTTTATGGATTTCGAATCAATTTTCAACAAATTGCGTCGGTAGGATTACAAGCATTAATCTTGGACGTAGTAGTCGTTGGGAGCACCTTAATCTTAGGTTACTATATTGGTAAAAAAATCCTCAAACTAGATGCCGAACTTGCTTTGCTGATTAGTACCGGTGCAGCTATTTGTGGTGCAGCTGCTGTACTCGCTGTAGAAGATATCCTCAAAAGTGAGCCTTATAAAGCAACGATAGCTATCGCAACTGTTGTTTTGTTTGGTACCTTATCCATGTTTCTTTACCCTCTACTTCAACATCTCGATATGTTTGATTTTTCCAATTACCAATTTGGGATATTTTCAGGTGCAAGTATCCATGAAGTTGCGCAAGCATTAGTTGCTGGGACGAATATTAGCAGTGAAACAGGAAAAATTGCCGTCATTGTTAAAATGATAAGAGTACTATTGCTTGTACCCATATTATTTATTTTTGCAATTTTTTTCAAACAACTATCCAATCAAAGTAAGAGTAAATCCAAACTAATTATTCCTTGGTTTGCAATCGGTTTTGTTTTGGTAATTGGATTTAACTCATTCCATCTCTTACCAATAAGAATAGTAAACACCATTAACCAATTTGATATTATCTTACTAACGATGGCAATGGCTGCTATCGGTGTAGAAACAAAATTAAAAAAAATCCGGCAAGTAGGGTTAAAACCATTTTATTTAGCTTCTATTTTGTTTGCATGGTTGTTATCGAGTGTATATTTTCTAGTAAAGACAATTTATGTGACGTAATTGCTGAAATCATTGCTATGCCATCCACTCCAGTTTTCCAAACCGCTGCCATATTCGATTCATTGATACCACCAATTGCCACTAATGGATAAGTAGATAAGGTACGACGCCAGCGTTGCAATTGAGCAATACCTTGCGGAAAAAATGACATGGGCTTACTGTTAGTATGAAAAATTGGTCCGCAGGCAAGATAGGAAGGACGAATTCCATGTGCTCGAGCAACTTCATAATAACAATGAGTACTGATACCTAAGCGCAATCCAGCTTGTTTAATGTGCGACACATTCATTTCATTCAAATCTGTTTGACCAAGATGAACGCCATATCCACCATATTGGATGGCCAATTCCCAATGGTCATTAATAAAAAGACGTGCACTATATTGCATCGCTAGCTGAATACTTTTTTGTATTTCCATTGCTAAGGCATTGCCAGTTTTATTTTTAATACGAAGCTGTATGGTGCTAATACCAGTAGGTAATAATTTTTTTAACCACTCGTATTCATTAACAATCGGATAGAGTCCTAATGGTTTCTTTCCACATGAAGGAAAAACTATTGGCACGTTTGTCACCGGTGTCTGTGATACTATCGGCAAATCAATTTCATTTTCTGGCCAATTGGCATGCATTAAATAAGCTGTATTCTGATCGATTGGTTGCGCGAGGCGTATTCCTCTATTGATATACATTTTTGCTATGACGATGGCGCTTTTTAAATCGTAACCTAATGCAAGACTAGCGGTAATCGCTGACGAATAAATACACCCTGTACCATGATAATTTTTTTCTGGATAACGAGAACTCGCTAACCAAAATGATTCACTGCCGTTACTCCAATAATCTTGACTCATTTTATCATGTTGAAAATGTCCGCCTTTAATTAAAATACTTTTAACCCCTCTTTCTATAAAAAAATGTGCAGCTTCCTCGATATCTGCATATGATGTAATGGGTCGATTAAGAAACGCCGACAATTCCAATAAATTTGGCGTCAATAAATCAACATAGGGGAAAAGTTTATTCAGTTGATCTAAATATTTTTTTTGATGCTGTTTAAATAAAGATTGCCCACTACTGGCTACCATCACCGGATCAAACACAATTTTGCTCTGACACGACCGCAAGAATGTCACGATAGTATCAATCATATGCTCATGACCAAGCATCCCAATTTTAATCGCTTTTGGCGGTAAATAATCGCGCATTGCCATCATTTGTGCAGTGATATTTTCGACAGAAATATATTGAATAGCAGTCACTGCAGCAGGATGTTGCGCAGTCACGGCTGTCACCACTGAACAACCATGTACTGCCAATTGTTGAAATACTTTTAAATCTGCTTGCACACCGGCACCACCACTCGAATCAGAACCGGCGATCGTCCAAGCAATTGGCATAGCAATTGGGTCTTGCTGATCGAATGATAGATGGGATGGCATGATCATAGTCATGACTGATGCCAAAAAGGTGTATCCACTAATGATGTGCTAGCAACAGCTATATTACGCTCTAACATCATACCAGCTTCATATGCAAGACGACCGGATTGCACTCCGTCACGAAAAGCCATAGCCATTTTTACTGGGTCATTTGCTAATGAAACAGCGGTATTAAGCAAGACACCATCACAACCTAATTCCATCGCCTGAACAGCATGCGATGGTTTACCAATACCTGCATCAACAATTAAAGTTACCTCAGGCAATCGTTGCCTCAATATTTCAAAAGCGTAAGGATTAAGTAGGCCTTTGCCCGAACCAATCGGTGCCGCCCAAGGCATAATAATTTGACAGCCGCAATCAACCAAACGCTGACACGCCACAAGATCTTCTGTGCAATATGGAAAAACCTCGAAACCATTTTTAATTAATTGCGTGGCGGCTTTTACAAGTTCAAACATATCTGGCTGTAAAGTATAATCATCACCGATGACTTCTAACTTAATCCAGTTAGTTTGAAAAATTTCACGTGCCATTTCTGCCAATGTAATTGCTTCTTCAGCTTGACGACATCCCGCTGTATTGGGAAGCAAAAAACAATTTAATTCTTTAAGATAATTCCAAAACGTTTCGCCACCTTTAGTTTGTGGCGATTGTCTACGCAATGACACCGTTATTACATTACATTGTGAAGCAATCATTGCATCGCGCATGAGTTGCAAAGAGGGATATTGTGCAGATCCTAATAATAATCGACTAGAACAAAGTTTATCTGCTAATTGCCACATGATTTATCCTCCTTGCATAGGCGAAATAATTTCAATCACATCACCTTGTTGCAATAGTGTTTGCTCATGTAAAGCGCGTGGAATAAAACTTTGATTAACAGCAACTGCATAATAAGCTTGATGATAACCACGTTCAATTAATACCTTTAGTAGCGAATTATTATTTAGTTCGATTATTTCATTATTGAATTTTACGCTAATCATACTCGCTCCCATAATTTTGCATAGTTTGATGAAAAATTACCATTGATTAACCATTGCATAATCTCAGCAACTAACGTTGGTGCAATCAAGAAGCCATGGCGATAAAGGCCGTTGATCGCCATCCATCCAGCAGTATATTTAATTCTTGGCAAATAATTTGCTAACGTTGGGCGACAATGTGTGACCGTTTTTAAAATAGTTGCCTCAGCAAATCCAGGATGTAGATAATAGGCTGCTGTTAATAATTCCAATGTTGTACGTACTGAAATAGCACTCTGATCTTCAGAAGTAATCTCGCTCGCGCCAAGCAAATAAATATTTTGTCGTCTAGGTACAACATATACACTATACCGTGGATGTAAAAAACGTACTGGACGCTTCAACTGTACCTCAGGAGCATGCAACCAAATTAACTCGCCACGTATTCCTTGAAGATCATGAAAAACCGACTTCGCGCCAATTCCGCGACAATCAAATACCATATCAAATTGAAAGCTGGATGACTCCGTGCAAACCATGCCTGGTTGAATTTTTCTAACAAATGTTTGTTGATGCCAAGTGACTTGCTTTGCCAATAATTTTTTTTTTAATGCATCAAGAATATGCTGGTTATCTAACTGGCCCTCATCAGGAAAATAATAGGCTTCATTAAATTTAGTTAGGCTAGGCTCAAGCTCTCTCAAGCTTGACTGATTCAGTTTTTGAAAAACAGAATTTTTTATTTTAGTACGAATCAAGGCAATATAACGATCCATTTCAGGATGATCTTTTGGATGGTTTAGCACAATACTGCCTAAACATTGAAAATAAATATTATCTTGCAACTCTGCTAATATATTCGGCCAATGTTGTGCCAGTGCTTTCATCCCTAATTCATAAATAATCATCTCAGACTTATCTAATTCAGTCATTGGTGTTAATAATCCTGCAGCAGCCATACTGCAACTATTCATGCCTGAATCATGGTCTTGATCAAATATATTAACGTTATAACCTGCATTAACCAATGATAATGCGAGCAATCGTCCCATAATGCCCGCACCGACAATGGCTACTTTCATGCATTTGCTTCCTTTGCGTAACGACGAATATCATTGGTAATTTGCATAGAACAAAACTTTGGGCCACACATTGAACAAAAATGCGCAACCTTGGCGGAATCTTGTGGTAACGTTTCATCATGATAGGCGCGTGCTGTCTCAGGATCTAATGCTAAATTAAATTGATCTTCCCAACGAAATTCAAAGCGAGCTTTCGATAAGGCATTATCATGGTGCTGAGCTGCCGGGTGTCCTTTCGCTAAATCTGCCGCATGTGCTGCAATTTTATAGGCGATAATACCCTGTTTAACATCTTCTTTGTTAGGCAATCCTAGATGCTCTTTTGGTGTAACGTAACATAACAAAGCGACACCATACCAACCAATAATAGCCGCGCCAATTGCGCTGGTAATGTGATCATATCCCGGCGCAATATCAGTTGTCAGTGGTCCTAAAGTATAAAAAGGTGCTTCGTTGCAGTATTGTAATTGTTTTTCCATATTTTCTTTTAATAAATTCATAGGTACATGTCCAGGGCCTTCAATCATCACTTGCACATCTTGTTGCCAAGCAATATTAGTCAGCTCTCCTAATGTTTTTAATTCGCCAAATTGAGCATCATCATTTGCATCAGCAATCGATCCAGGACGTAAACCATCACCTAAAGAAAAACTTACATCATAATTTCGCATGATTTCGCAAATTTCAGAAAAATGTGTATATAAAAAATTCTCTTGTCGATGCGATAAACACCACTTGGCCATGATTGAACCACCACGCGAAACAATTCCAGTGACTCGATTGGCAGTGAGTGGAATATAGCGCAATAATACACCCGCATGAATAGTAAAATAATCTACGCCTTGTTCAGCTTGTTCAATTAACGTATCTCGAAACATTTCCCAATTCAAATCTTCAACAATACCGCCTACTTTTTCTAAGGCTTGATAAATCGGTACGGTTCCAATCGGTACCGGCGAGTTTCGTATAATATAATCACGTGTCGTATGAATATTTTTTCCCGTGGAAAGATCCATGACCGTATCAGCTCCCCAGCGTATTGCCCAAATTAATTTTTCAACTTCTTCCTCAATAGAAGAGGTCACTGGTGAATTACCAATATTCGCATTTACTTTAACAAGAAAATTTTTGCCAATGACCATCGGTTCAAGTTCAAGATGATTAATGTTTGCTGGAATGATTGCCCGACCACAAGCAATTTCTTTACGAACAAATTCTGGAGTAATTAATTGATAATTGCCTTGTGCTTCACGACCTTGATTTTCACGAATAGCTGCGAATTCCATTTCTGGTGTAATGATACCGCTTCTTGCATAGTGAAGTTGAGTAACATTACAATTTGTTTTCGCTCGTCTTGGCGATCGTTGTAAATGATTTTCTACTGATTTTACTTTGTGAAATTCACGATACCCATTGTCCTGAGGTTGCAAGTTTCTACCAGAATATATTTCTGTATCGTTTCGCTTATTCACCCAAGAAGATCGCAAGTCGACCAATCCACGAGAAGCATCGATGAATGCATCTGGATCCGTATAAGAACCTGAAGTGTCATAAAGGTTCAATATTTCTCCATTAGAGAGCTGGATATTGCGCATAGGTACACGGATGAAGGGATGCAACTGCCCTTCGATATATATTTTTTTTGCACCTGTTAATGGGTGCCGCAAGCAATTTTCAATTTGCATAAAATATTCCTTGTGATGATAGTACAGGAGCTCGCTAAGAAACGCAGAAACGTCTTCAATTATTTATATGCTACATGCCGTTTCTAGGATGATATGTAGTATATAAATAATTGAAGATATTTAAACAGATGCTCTATAAAATATCAATTAAAATTAGAGAGGTGGTTTATAATCGAACAAAATAAGTGATTGAAGTTAGAAATTTTTTGCGAATTTAGCCGTGGGAAGGAAGTGTGCTCCACATTTTTATCGTTTTAAATATTGCAATGATAACGCTGTTAAGAATTAAATAAATTACCGCAGCAATCGTATACCAAAAAACTGTATCGTACGTTTGAGAAATTAATTGTTGTGTAATACCCATCACATCCAACAAAGTAATCGTACTAGCTAAGGAAGTTGCTTTAAGAATAATGAGTACTTCATTGGAGTAAGCCGGTAAAGCGATACGAAATGCGCGTGGAAAAATAACACGCCGCATAGCTAACCATTTCGACATACCTAAAGCATCACAAGCATCTACTTCATTTCGAGGCACTGAACGAATAGCACCCTGTAAGATGACTGACGTGTAACATGCTGTACTGATTGAAAAAGCAATTATCGCGCATGACATTGGCTCGCTTAAGATAATCCATAATGGTGAACTTCTAATCCATGCAAATTGACCCGAACCATAATAAATTAAGAAAATTTGTACTAGTAACGGCGTCCCTCGAATAAAAAAAATAAACATTTTAATACATTCACGTACGACCATATTTCCATAAGTAATCCCTATCGTCATACCAATAGCCAATATTAAACCAATACAAATAGAAATAAACATGAGTATAACGGTAATCGATATGCCATTGATGAGCTGTGGTAAATAGGAAAAAATATCCATTAATGTATATACCTATTTGCTTTCAATGTAAAAAAATCAATTACTTTCTGCGAGAGGCTAGTAATGATTAAATAAATAAAAGCTGCTAAAAGATAGAAGGTAAATGGTTGATAGGTTGCTGTAGCTGCGATTTTCGCTTGACTCATTAAATCAGTCAAACCGATGAGTGTCACGATAGCAGTATCTTTGATCAAACCTAACCATAAATTTCCTAAACCAGGAATAGCATGTCGCCAAGCTTGTGGGATTTGAATATGCGTGAATACTTGCCAACGCGAAAAACCCATCGCTAACCCTGAGTCAACTTGGCCTTGATCAACAGCAGCAAATGCTCCATAAAAAACTTGGGAAGCATAAGCACCAAAAATCAATCCTAAAGCAATCGTCCCCGCTACAAAAGGACTGATATCAACATAGCGACCAAATAATCGGCTAAGCAACGCTGCTACACCAAAATACATAAAAAATAGAACTAATAATTCAGGTAATCCGCGAATAAAAAATATCACACTCATCGCAGGATAACGGATCCAGCGAATCGATTGTGATTCAAATACTGCACCTAACAATCCGATGACTATTCCTAGTATGGCTGAACAAATTGCCAATTCAATAGTGACTAATGTGCCGTCAAGCATCTGCAATAAAAAACCATTTAGCATTAATCACCAAAATATTTTTTTGTTATTTTATCGTAAGTACCATTCGTTTTTATCGTTATTAATGCTTTATTCAAAGCGTTCAATAATTCGATATTATCCTGACGAATAGCAATGCCATAACCTGCGCCGAAATAAACTGAATCAACGATTGGCTTACCCATCACTTCATATTGTTTGTCGTAATTATTTTTTTTAAGCCAAGCTTGCGCAATCGGTAGATCAGTCAAAATAAAATCGACTCGACCTGAAGTAAGATCGAGAAATCCTTCTTGAATGCTCGCATACGTTTTTATTGTAACCTTATCACCATATTTTTCGTTGACATACCTTTCCATTGTCGCGCCTTGCTGAACACCAATTTTCTTCCCAAGGAGATCTGCAACTGTATAATGCTTATCTAGTGCGGTAACAAAACATGCCTTAGGTACATAATAAGCAGTCGTAAAATTAACTTGCTTTAAACGTTCAGGAGTAATTCCCATGGCAGAAATAATCGCATCAAATTTTCCTAAATTTAAACTCGTAATCAAACTATTAAATGCTTGATTGGTAAATGTGCAAGTAGCTTGTATCTGCTGACATAAGGCATTTGCTAAATCAATATCAAAACCTTTCATTTGACCTGATTCATCAATATATTCAAATGGTGGATACGTTGCTTCTGTAGCAAATCGTATTGTCTTTATTGGCGCTGAATGTAAAATAGTACTAAATAATAGCGTCAGAAAAATCAATAATCGTTTCATTATTATTCCTCGTTTATATAAAGATCAATGCTCCATCGCCTTTAGAAAACGACGAAATCGTTCTGTTTTCGGTTGAGTAAACATGGTAAGAGTCTCGCCATGTTCAATTATCTTACCATCATCTAGAAAAATAGCTTGATTCGCTACCCGCTTAGCAAAACCTAATTCATGACTGGCCACTAACATGGTCATGCCCTCCATGGCGAGTTGCTGCATGACATTTAACACTTCGCCTACCATTTCCGGGTCAAGCGCTGAAGTAGGTTCATCAAATAACATTATTTCAGGCTTCATCATTAATGCACGCGCAATGGCTGCTCGTTGTTGTTGACCACCAGAAAGTTGGCTAGGATAACGATTAATTTTACTTTCTAACCCAACTTTTCTTAATAAAATCTTTGCTTCTTCGATAGTTGCTTTTTTGTCTTGTTTTAACACATGAATAGGCGCTTCAATCAGGTTTTCTAAAACAGTCATATGCGCCCATAAATTAAACTGTTGGAAAACCATGCCGACTTCCCGACGTAATTGAGCTATTTCCTGATTAGATAGATAAGTTTTATGATCCGGATGAAAACGCATAATTTGCTCATCGATTTGGATCACACCATCATCAGGGACTGCCAGCAAATTAATGCAGCGAAGCAAGGTACTTTTTCCAGAACCGCTGCTTCCCATAATAGCAATCACATCACCTTTTTGAGCAGTAAAAGAAACACCCTTGAGCACAGCATGGTCGTGAAAGGATTTATATAAGTTGTCTACAATTAATTTATGCATTTTAATATACAAGGTTAGGCAAATTTGTCATATAAACATGGTTAATTGAGGCTGTCAATTAAACTGATGGAATTTCTACTAAATGTTGATCCAGATACGCTTTTTGTATTTTGATATTAGCTCGATTTTTAATCGCGAGATGGAGAATAATGACACTGAATAAAGCAATGACAACAAAATCCCAGCCAAAAGGGATAATATGTTTTCCACCAAAAGCACCCAAATAGGAGATTAAGACCAACCCTATCAGATATGGAGCTATCCAAAGACCTGACTTTAATCCTAGCGAAGCAGTAGGTAAACGACCGCGCCAATAAGAAATAATAAAAAAAACCAACCCGATGATCATGGCAATGGCTAATTTTGAAATGGTATCCCAACCTGTCCAATAGCTCAGCAAATTACAAAAATAAAAAGCCAGTAGACAGAAAAAATTTGCCATCGGTAAGCGAAAATGACGCTTTTCATCTGGCAGCTCCCTACGCAAGCATAATAGAGCAATTGGCCCCATAGCATAAGAAATTACCATCCCAGATACTAGAAAACTCACCATCGCCTGCCAACCCGGTAATGGCAAAAATAAAAACATCCCCAATACGAAATTGACTATTATCGCTGCCACTGGAAAATGTTGTTTATTTAAGTAGGCTAGCCAACGTGGTACATAACCAATTTCACTCATAGCATATAAAATACGTGCGGTGGATGTGACATAAATGAGACCAGCACCGGATGGCGAAACAACAGCATCGATATATAATAATTTAACTAACCAGACTAATCCCAAGCCTGCAGCTAATCCTGCAAATGGTCCTACATCACCGATAAAACTGAGATTAGCCCAGCCATGAGTTAACATATTCGGGTGCAAAGCGCCAATAAATGCTACTTGTAACCCGATATATAAAAGTAAGCACCCAATCACTGAACCGACAATAGCCAATGGAATAGCTAAGGTTAAATGTTTAGTCTCACCCGCTAATTCCACTCCATGTTTAAAGCCAGTAAAAGCAAATGCTACGCCACCAGAAGCAACTGCCGTTAAAATAGCTTGCCAACCAGTTAGGGATGTCGCGCTAGGGAACAACCCTGAAAAATTTTCAGGATGAAAACTGGCCTGAATAATCGCGTGTATAGCAATATAAATCACAATGACTTTGAAAAAAAATAAAGCAAAATTAAAACGTACTAAGCCTTTGTAGCTAACAATATTAATGAAACAAAAAATAAACATAAGCAAGGTTGCCCAAAGCATTCCAACACCCGATAATACTGGTATGCCTTGTTGCAAATAAGTGAGTGAAACAAAATAAGTTGAAGCATATTGCAAAATAGCTTGAACTTCGATGGGGGCCATCGTTAAAGCCGATAACCAGGCTACCCAACTAACGACAAAGCTAGTGAATGTTCCATGACTCAACTGCGGAATTTGCGCAGTTCCTCCTGCTAATGGAAAAAGAACGGAAACTTCAGCAAAAGTAAGCGCGATAATGGCCGTTCCAATACCGCCTACCAACCAAGCAATAATTGCACCCGAACCAGCAATTTTAGCAGCATAAAGAGGGGCAAATAACCAAGCGGATCCTATCATCCCATTGATGCTTAGCATTAACAAGCTAATGGGTGTAAAACGACGATTGAGTGTCATCATTATTCCTAGTACAATAGTTTAATTATTGTGAAACATTTTGCCATGAAAATTGCATAACGTCGCTAGTTTTTATTCATTACATTTTTATGTACATGGATGGCCAGCATAGTAGAAATGTCGACAGGCCTATCTAGTTTGTTAACTTAGCGAGCCGTGTTTTATGTCTCAATCAATTTTCCCTCTTATCAAAAGTGAAATGAAAGGCAATCTTTCACTTAGCATCCCACTGATTGCTTCTCAAGTTATTTATGCTTGTAGTGGTTTTATAGGAACTGCATTAGTCGCTAAATTGGGTGAAGATGCGTTGGCGGCTAGCGTATTAGTATCAACTATTTGGATGACTCTATCCGTACTTTTTTTTGGTATTTTGAATTCTGTTAGCGTTTTAGTTTCTCATCAATTTGGTGCTAAAAATTATTCGGCAATCAGTGAAATCATGGGGCAATCCTATTTATTAGGTATATTCATGATGATTATCATGATACTTCTTTTACAAACCATGCCACTATTTTTACATTTAACTACTCAGCCTCACCATGTACTGAAACTGGCTTATCAATATATGTTTTCCCTGCTTTGGACCGTACCAGGATTAATTGCGCTGATCATCACTGAACAATTTCTTGCAGGTATTAATCGTGGAAAATTAGTATTGCGTATCAGTATTTTAGTGGTGCCTGTCGAAATCACTCTAATTTATTTACTCATTTTTGGTAAGCTAGGATTACCAGCTTTTGGTGTCGCTGGTATTGGTTACGGCTTTGCAACAACTTATACAATTACCGCAATTTTTTTATTAACTTTTTTATTCACCTCTAAACATTACCGTCAATTTAAAATTACTCATGGCATCACTCAGGTGAAATGGCATTATTTAAAAGAATTAATTAGTATTGGGCTACCCATGGGCTTTATGCATGTTATTGAAGTAAGCACATTTACAATTGTTACCTTTTGGATATCACGATTCGGAACAACTCTGTTAGCCGCACATCAAATCATATTGCAATATCTTGGTTTGATTATTACGATGGTTTTTGGAATGTCTCAAGCGGTAACTGTGCGTGTCGGCAACGCTATTGGCCGTCAAGATTTATCAGGAATAAGTTATGCAGCATTTATAGGTATGGGATTAAACTCCATTTTTATTATTCTGATTGCCTTATCATTTTTTTTGATACCTGAATTTTTCCTTAGTATAGACATTAATATTGCTAATCCTGCTAACAAAACACTTGTCCATGATGCATCTATGCTATTAGAAATCGCTGGAATATTACTTATTTTTGATAATCTTCGCATCATTGGATTTGGCGCTTTACGCGGATTAAAAGATACTCGTTTCCCAATGTACGCTGCCTTTGTGGGTTTTTGGATAGTCGGATTGGGTTGTGCTTATCTGTTTAGTTTTGTCTTACCTTTTCAAGGAGAAGGAATTTGGTGGGGATTAACCATTGGCATCGCCACCAGCGCAGCCCTCGTATTGATACGCCTCTATCAAAAACTTAGATCCATCAATCAAGGATGATAACAGGATAACCAGTCCGCTATATCAGCTTCACTGAGAGAATTTAGCTGCTTATTCTCATCATCGCTTTCTGAATTAGATTGATGCTTCTTGCAACTTGTATTTTCTGTTTCATTTTCTAATGGTCGCTTATTGTTAAATAATAAAACTTGCGAGTTTTGGTTTGCAGCATACGGTGAATTATCCTTTACTGTTGCCACCTCGTCAGATTCACTTTCTGAGTCAGAATTATAGCTATATTCTCTATCTTTAATATCTCCAATCTGAATGATTATCTCCTTACTACTTTGTTGAATACCTATTTTTTCCTGATCATCATTCGTTAGTGTGTTAAGAAAAGCAAATGGTTTAATATTTGTTTGATATACTTCTGGGTGTTTTTTTGAAAATTCCTGAATTTTATTTCTAAAAAAATAACAACAATAAGAAAAATCAAAATTGAATAGTAATTTTCCCAGATGATATTCACCTTTGTATCCATCATCAGGTATACTACGCATTTTTACTTTCAGGCATTCTTTCATCCAAGATTGCAATCCACCGCCTAATTTTTCTGGATAAAATCCAAAGGAAATATAAAAAGAAGTAGCACAGTCATCATCAAAACTAGATAGTTTCATGGAACGCAGATTCAATTTTTCGATGACATGTAGAAATAATATTGTTCCATAGCCATGGCGACTCTCATCAGGATGAATCATCAATCCATTGACATAAGCACTCCTTTTATTAGCATCAAAATCCAAAATATCTTCAAACCCAATCAAGCGATTATCCAGGTAAATACCAAATACTTTTCGTTTTGGATCACCTTGTTGTTCATTTTTGATGAAATCAATCAATGTATTGTATGTTTGATTGGCAGCGTAAAATTCATGTAATCGTGTAACGGCGATTAGCTCGATAAACGATTGAATATCGGCTGAAGAAATTAAATTCACACGAATTCGCATACATCACTCTCATCTCATTTTATTTTCAGAGAGTGTAAACGAGTAGAATTAAGAAAATCTTAAGGGCACGTCTCGAAATTGCGATTTTAAAGCCAAAAAATTGATAATCATCAGGAGGCTCCCCGTGGCACGGTAAAATACCGTGGTAAGCCCACTAAAAAAGGAGCCTCAAATGAAATTATATTGTGGAATAGATTTGCACTAAAACCAGGATCATGATAAGGGATTAATCATGCTAACTAATACTAAATCACCAGTAACTCACAGTATTTATCGGGCAGCCTTAAAAGATAAAATTTCAATTTCTCAAAAGAAAATTCGCAAAAATATTCATGTTGCTGATGCCAAGATTATTCATCGCACTCAAGCCATCAATGCAAAACGATCTTATCGAACACTGGAAGAAGATCAAGTGATTCGCCAAGATATTCTTTCAGAGCAGATAAAAGTTTGGAGACGAACATTACCATTACTACTACATAAATTATCACGCATTCCTGACACTAGGCGCCCCAAAAGTATAAAGCACAAGATGGTTGTTTTAATGATTTTTGGGTTGCTTGCTTTTGTATTTCGCTTAAG
>Ga0155582_160_pt1 | contig 45755 bp, 36 predicted proteins | sample RifCSPhighO2_12_FD_107239 | JGI IMG/M metagenome (GOLD analysis project Ga0155582, IMG submission 107239) | Gammaproteobacteria bacterium RIFCSPHIGHO2_12_FULL_37_14
CTCCTGAATTTTTTTTATTTCAAAAATAATCTCATTAAACGTGGTTTGTGAATTAATCTCCACTCTCAACGGTTCTCGAGTGAGTAATTCCAATTGATCACTGACATAATCGGGATCATTGGTCGTAATAACATGATGATGAACGAATTCTTTAAAATGATCCGGATGAATAAGTTCTGGGTGAACAGTTAATGGATTTTCAGCAACACCTTCAATTTTTACATTTGGCGCTAAGCAAAAATGAAATGATTTGTTTGGGTAATGAGTATGAATGCGGTCTAATAAGCGTTCCCATTGAGATTGAGGGAAGCTTTCAGTGATATAAAGCACTTCGTTATCAGATTGATAGTTTTTGAGTAAGTCATTACATGGTACTCGTTTACCTGCTATAACCGTAAAACGACTAAAACATTCATATAAATTATATAATCCTAGATAAATACGCCGATGATTTTTATTTCTATTATTAATTTCTGTCTCCACCACTACATTATCCAACTGCGTGACATGCTTCTTTTCTTTCGTTTGAATATGAACTTGGTCTGGAATTTTCAACAATTCACCATTATATAAAATTTTTCGCTCAACCTTCACTCGATGAAGCAAAAGATCAAAATCAGGATCCATTGGCGGATTGTAGATTATAAGCGGCCTATTTTGGTTAATCGCTTTAATAAGCATGCCTGTTGGTTGACTATCATTAGCAGTCACCTCTCCATATAACTTTTCTCGCCAGCCTGGATGATTAAATAAATCAATCTCCAATGCTGAAGCTAAATCGACATCAGCTTTATTTTTTTGCGATTTTTGAAAAATCTGATTATCTAAAGTATAGCGTTTACAACGCGATAACAACACGGAGCATTTCTTGGTTTCAGGAGTAATTAATCCAATGACAATTAATTTTTTTGAAACCTTCTCGCCTAAAATAGTAGGTTCGGTATCTAATATACTTTTATAGCTAATGATTTGCTCAGGAGTAAAATTAGCCCAATTCACCACTAATATACCGCCATTTTCAATGAGTGGTTTTAACGGCCCCGTTGGCTGCTCTTTTTGAATCCAATCACCATTTACCTTTATCCAAGGTCGCAAATAAACTGAAAAATCTTCAGGTCGATTGATAAAAAGATGTGTGCTGTAAGAATGCCTTCCTATCTGTTCAACAATACACTGATTAACAGCCAATATCTGCTGTTTATTCACTTGAATTAATGCTGAAAACAAACTGGAATAAGATCGTGACTGTGTGAATAATGGTGCAAAGGAAGTTAGTTGTTCTTGATCAGCAACTTCTATAAAGTTATCGTAATAATATTGTTCAATCACATCACGTTCTTCTAATGGTGGAGAAGATGAGATAAGTGGCTTGGATGAAATAGATGTAGCTACATTAAAAACATCTTTTCGCTGATTGATATCAGTGAGATCCAATCGCGTACCGCCGCCAAGATCAAATCGATGCAAACGTAATCTTCCCTGTTCTAGCCAAACAATTTCACAAAATTGGTGCAATTCATTGAGACTCGCCTGTACAGGGAAGCCAATTAAATGAGCTAATAACATAAAGTTTTGGCTACGATGTCGACAAACACCATTTCGTTCAATAATTTGAGCACAAACTATTTCAATATCATCGCTGCTATGCGTAGTTGATGTTTCAGATTTGAATTTTTCTTTATCAAAATACTCGATTAATAAGTGAAACTTTTCAAACGGATTTTTGTTATTATCAAATAAAAACCGAACTGGACTATCGATAAAATTTAATTTATTAGTTAATTCGTCAATCAAATCGTTTGGCAATAAATTATTTAGCAGAAGTGGTGTCGCATTTTCAGATGGGTTATGGTCATACTCTGGCGCTTCTTTAAAGCAATAAAAAATTTTTACTGCTTGTTGTTTTAATGCATTTTTATTTAATTCGGCACAAAACTGTAAATGATCTGGATCCCAGTAAACCTCAAGCGCATTGATTGGATCAGTGTAATATAGAATTTGATTATCGACAACAGGATGCATAGCAATCAATTCATATAATTCATTCGGGTAAAATAGTCCCTCAAGATAACCTAGAGCCAAACCAGGCGTATTTTTTACGGTTTCTTTTAACTCAGCAATCAGCACATCATCTAATACCCGCTGCTGTCCTGGTGAAGTTATTTTTTGTAAGCGAGCGGGATCATGGAGAACTGGTAAAAAAATTAATTGGCGATTTTTCCATGCAATTCTATCAAATACCTCCATTCGATAATGATTTTTGGTTACCCTATTTTTAGAAAATAATGCGCTTTTAAATGATCCGTGAGCCTGACCACTAACCGCTACTGTCCGATTATCAATTGTTACTCGACGGTGAGGAGAATAAATAGTAACTGGACTTTGATTATTACGAACATCTAACCATTCTTTATTAAGACTGGCAATTAAATGTTTTACATCCATTGTTGATTGATAAAGATGAATTTGACAATCTTTAAGACTTTCTTGAAAATGTAAAAGTAGATTATCATAAGAATTAATTTTTATATTATAAAGATTGAATTTCTCTGCCTGTAAACACAAAACTTTCAACAGAGGATAATTCTCTGCTTTTGTAATAGACATTGATTTTTTACATATTACACGTAATGAATGTAAATTTCCGCAGTCATCTAACATAATTCTAGCTGATTGATCGCTATCAACCCGAACGTTTTCTAATTTAATACAATTCATCAAGGTAAGTGTAAGATCATATTCGGTGAAAATATTTACAATCTTTAATTTATTTAATTCACAAAGAGTAATAAAAACCCTGTCAATCAACTTGTTTCTATCGGGATGATTCGCTGTGCTAACGTCTTTATTATAGTACCTGAATGATTCCAATTCGTGACATGCTGAAAAATTTACTTTATACAAATAAGGACATGCTGTAATATCAACCACTTTGATTGGATTATGTTTGTAAGTCATTACATTCTTTATCGAACAATCCTTAATAACCAATCTTTCCAGATTATCCAAACCTATTAAATCAAGTGTATTAAATGCATAACATTGTTCTATATGCAAATGCCTAATGGAGCCATTCTTCGGCCAAATAATTTTTTCAAAATCACATTTTACGATTTTAACTTCTTCAATCGTATGAAGATCAGACAAATCTAATACTCTGTTTTTAAAGTTACATTTCATGAAAAAAATACTTTTTAATGAAATGACCGAATTCAATTGATTGTCAATATCGCAATGATTAATTTCAAGCTCTTCTAATTCAGGAAAATAAGTAAAATCAATATTTTTTACGGAAAGAGGATAATTTTTAATAACCAATTTTTTAATTGAAGGATTAGGTCTTGTGATGATATAAGAATAACTTCCATCTATAGATACCATCTTAAGATTGCTAAATGTTGCTAGATCCATGCTTGAATATGATTCAAATTTATCCTGGAAACGGCTCTGATACTTTAATTCTCTTAAATTATCAGGACTACAAATATCATTTCTATCTAATAGTTTAGAGCCAATAGTATAACCATCCCTTATAACATTATATTTTCGATATTCAAAAAAATCGTTAATAAATACATTTACATTTTTTAAATCCATTGGCGGAAAAAATGGACAATCTGTAATTTCCAATCGATTTAAATTGATTCGATTTGCTTGAATGATTTCCAAAGCCATACAATTAGAAATTTTCAAATCATGCAATGCACTCATATTATTAATAATTAACTCACGAATAGATGAACTATCGCTTATTACCATTGACATTAAACTTTTGTTATTTAAATAAGATATTTTATGAAATCGACAATTTATGATCGTCAATTCCGTCAACTGAGTAAAAATTGAAAAATCAAATTCAACGGTATTTGTTATTACAGGTGAAACGATTTTTAAACTTTTTAGTTTAACTAATTTTGACAACCACGCTAAATCTAGATTCGCTTGACTGCTATCCCACTCTAGCTCTTCTATATTTAATAACTGATCGTCTCTTAGATTGATGAATACATTAGCCTTGCGAATGATTAATTTTTTCAGATTAGGCAAGCTATTTTGATTTAATTTAATCCTTGCTTGATTTATTAAAATTATTTCTTCTAGTTGAGTAAAACTAGAGATATCGAGTGGTATCATAATTGAACCATTAACTTCCAAACGTTTTAAATTACAGATAGAATTTTCTTTATCGGTATATATTTCCATGTTTTGATTACAGTCAACAATCGACAGATTTTCTAGTAATTTAAAATTTAAAATTTCACACTTTTTTAAATGTTTACAATTTTTAAACGTTAATTTTTTTATCGGTGATTTTGATGAACGAAACCAAACTAGCTGAGCAGGATAATTAATATTTAATGCTGTCAACTCCACATTTTCAGGAATGATTAATTTTCCATTCTCACAAATCAATTCATGCAACGTGATTTCTTTTCCATTAAATTTTTCCAAATGCTGTTTAACCCACTCAGTTGACGGTTCAATGATTCCTACATGTTCAAGATTAGTAAAATTCTTTAATAAAATTTCAATTTCTAATTGATTAGGTGCGTTAATCATTATTTTTTTAATTAAAGATGGTGTAATAGATTTGTTGATTTGATCTAAAATTTTTGAGTCGCTAATACGAACTCCCCTCAAGGATATTGCATCTAAATATTTTGTATTTTTTTTTATCATGAAATAGGCTTCATGATCCAAAATAAAGTAATCATCAGGCGAAATAGATTGATTAGCTAGTGATTCTTCCACAGATTTTTTATTGGCAGGATGTATGCTGTCGCGCATCTTCCAGAATTCTTTAGTATTTTTGACTGGTTTAGCCATTGACCATGGTGTTTTCTCATCTTGCCATAAATAAACTTCGTAATTTCCGATCAACGATGAAAAAAAATCATAGTCTTTAAAATCCGTGGGATATACATTCAACATGTCATCGGAAATAATAACTTTCCATTTTTTATGTTGCCTTAATTGACTCTCTTCCAATTGCTGCCAACACTTTTCTCGACCTTCCATTTCTAACCAAAAATCATAATCACTTGGTCCACTATCTTGGTAATGTACTGTGTAGGACGTGTCGATTGAATTTTCCGAAGGAAAATTCAATCGCGCATCCATTTGTTCTTTTTTGGTTAAAAACATAGATTAGACCACACTCTGCATGAAGACTCGTTTAGTTATTATTTTTCATGATAATAGAATATTTTATGAACAAATCTTACACTAATATGCTTAAGATAGGCTTAAGAAGAGCCTTTCAAATTTGATTTCCAGAGGGCTCATCTAAATTCTTATGATATCAATGAGATAGTTAGACGGCGTTGTTGCATCATGCTATATAGAAAATTATATCCCTTCTATCAATTTTCCTTCTTCAATTCTAAACACACGTTGTGCGCGTTTAGCGATATCAGGGTCGTGCGTTACCATCACTACACTAGTTTTCTGAGCTTTTTGTAAATCGAAAAATAATTGTAAAACTTTTTCAGCATTATTCGGATCTAAATTACCTGTCGGTTCATCTGCTAACACGCACAATGGTTCAGCAATGAGCGCTCGTGCGATAGCAACACGTTGACGTTCGCCACCAGAGAGCTGCCCTAGGCGATGATGTAAACGATGATCCAACCCGACTTGTGTTAATAGATAAGTGGCTTTTTCAATAATGACTTTAGTTAACTGTTCGCCGCGTATTAACAAAGGCATACTCACATTTTCTAGCGCTGAAAATTCAGGTAATAAATGATGAAATTGATAGACAAAACCTAAACACTGATTACGCACACGACATTTTTCTGACTCCGTCAATTCATGAATATTTTTTCCATTAACTATTACCTTACCCCGAGTAGGATGATCTAATCCGCCCAATAGATGCAAAAAAGTACTTTTACCTGAACCAGAAGCACCGACAATTGCAATCATTTCTGCTGGGTTGACTTGCAAATCTATTTGCTTTAATACTTCAATTTTTGTTAAACCATCTAAATATGTTTTCGCAAGATCATGACAAGCAAGTACAGAATTATTCATAACGTAGTGACTCCACCGGATCCAATTGAGATGCACGCCAAGCTGGATAAATTGTTGCGATTAAACTAAAAAATAATGATGCAATACTAATTTTGGCTACATCTTTCCATTCAATTTCTGATGGTAGGTAGTCAACAAAATAAACACTCGATGACAAAAATTGCACGCGAAAAACGTATTCTATCCAATTGACTAGATCGGTCACATTCCAAGCCAATAACAAACCACCCATCACACCAAACAAGGTACCAAACACACCGACTAATCCACCTTGAATAATAAAAATATTCATAATCATTTGTGGCGTTGCGCCAAAGGTACGTAAAATAGCAATATCAGATTGCTTTTCATTCACCACCATCACTAACGTTGAAACTAAATTAAATGCAGCAACAGCGATAATCAGCAACAAAATAAAAAACATCATCGTCTTTTCTAATTGAACAGCATGAAAAAATTCACCAAACTGATCTGCCCAAGTAGTAATCGTAGCACTAGGTGATAGTTGGCTAGCTAATTCTTTCGCCACAAGCGGTGCAGCATATACATCTTTGATATTAAGATGCAAGCCTGTGACATCTTGTCCAATACCAAGTAATTTTTGAGCGTCTTGCAAATGAATAAAACCTAATCCAGCATCAAAACCAAAACCACTTCCAGCTCGAAATATACCAATTACGGTAAATCGTTTGAATCTTGGCATGACACCTACTGGCGATAAAGAAACTTGCGGAGTAACAATTGTAATTTTATCACCCACCATGGCACGTAAACGATCAGCTAAATTTTCTCCCAAGATGATACCAAATTGTTTTGGTTTAAGATCGGATAAATTACCTTTCACCATTTTACTCGCGACAGCAGATATTCGTTTCTCTTCATTAGGTAAAATGCCATTGATTAATGCTGGTTGAACCGAACCACCATAGCTCAACAACACTTCTCCCGTAGCAAAAGGTGCCGAAGCAATGACATCAGGAAAATCTGCCACAATTTTTTGCAAATCTTGCCAACCAGTCACATAACCATTGATACTACTAATAGTCAGTGGTGGCACCATACTAAACACACGATTTTTTATTTCGCGATCAAAACCATTCATCACTGATAAAACAGTAATGAGAACAGAAACGCCTAGCGCAATTCCAATCATTGAAACGATAGAAATAAAAGAAATAAAATGATTACGACGCTTTGCGCGCGTGTATCGTAACCCAATAAAAAGAGCAGCTGGCTTAAACATGCGAGTTGACAGCTCCAGTAAATAAGGAGAAAAAATTCGTTGACGTTTGTTCTGCAAATTTATCCATTGATATTCCACGTGATTTTGCTAGATATTCTGCTGTATGTCTGACGTATGCAGGTTCATTGGGTTTACCGCGATGTGGTTCAGGAGCAAGATAGGGTGCGTCAGTTTCAATTAGCATACGATCAAGTGGAACTTTTTTTGCTACTTCCTGAATCTCGATAGCATTCTTAAAGGTTACTATTCCAGAAAATGAAATATAAAAACCTAGGTCCAACGCCTGTTTTGCCATCAACCAATCTTCGGTGAAACAATGCATCACGCCTCCCACTTCATCTGCATGCTCTTCCTGCATAATGCGTATTGTATCGCCTTTTGCTTGTCGTGTATGCACAATTAGCGGTTTACGTAATTGCTTCGCTGCTTGAATATGAGTTCTAAATCGCTCATGCTGCCAATTTAAATCGCCAGTCGATCGAAAATAATCCAATCCAGTTTCACCAATAGCAATTACCGCTGGAACTTTTCCTAGCTCGACTAAGGTCTCGACATCAACTATCTCATCCTGTTCATTAGGATGAACGCCAACAGACATTCCAACATTTGAGTAGGATTGACTAATGTCATAAATAATCGGAAATTCTTTTAATTTAACACTAACATTTAATATATATTGAATATCTTGATTTTTAGCACGCTCCATCACAGCCGATAAATTATTTCCAGCTGTTGATAAATCTAACAAATGCAAATGACAATGAGAATCAACAAGAAAAGCCATGCCTTACCTCATAACCTAAAATGATTAACATTTTCCAATAACAAAAGTTTATTAGCTGGTGTCTTATATAGTGATAAATGATTCTTAAGTCCTTCGAGTGCATGCTTTTCTCTAAACTGATAAAAATTCGCAGAGTGTTGAGAGGTACTATTTTTCTTTGACTTTGATTGAGAACCAAAAAAATTTTTCACTTGATTTTTTTTGTCTAATACACACTTTAACTTAAAATAATCTTGATATAACACTTTCGCAGATTTAAATAACTGAAAAGAAAAATGATTATTGTTATCCATTTGCTGAAAAACGTTTACGCCACCAGGCGAAACAAGCATTTTTTTTACCTGATCTGGCTCAGAAAAAAAATATTTTGCTAAACAACTACCTTCTTTCTTAGTTTTTTGCATACTGGTGAAATCACAAAAGTTAATCACATGAAGAAGTATTTCAAGTGGTAATTGTTTAAAAAAAGACGATGAATGTTCATTCATTCGGTCTATTGATAATAAGATAAGAAAATTAACAAACAAACTTCTTGCTTGATGTATAGGTGAAAAATTTTGTAATTCTAATCGCAAAATCGAAATATTAATACGACCGAGAACAAATTCGCTATCTTCTGATTTTTTCTGGCGAATCCCCCATGAACAAATCATATCTCGAGTCTTCGGATAAAGATCGTACATAATTTGTAAAATATTTTTATTATGTTGATCAACGCCATTCGCTTGTTCACCATGTTGAATAAATGCCAATACAGTATAAATTTTTATAGGCGACAATCTTGCCGACTTCATTAGCAATTGAATAACGGATGTTTCTATTTCAATTGGATGTCCAAATAAATCGTTTCCAAATAACAAATATTCACCTTGATTTTGCAGTTTAACTCCCATCGTTAAAATTAGTGGAATATAGTAATCGATCCTGTCAGATTGATAAAAAATAATTTCCTGTAAGAGATCACGACTTAGTTTCAACTGGTAAGGATCAATACCAAAATTTATAATGGTGGGAATTAAGTTTGGAAAAAATCTCACCACATACATTCGCAACTCTAGCTTTAAATCTGAATCGATACATTGCAGAATCTGTTCTGAATATTCTTTAGGAAAAAAACTCAATACATATACGAGTACCTCTGGAGTATTAAATAACCGATTAAATATCTGTGAATTCTTTAATATCAACTGTAGAAATCGTTCTGCATAAGCCGACGGAAAACATTGTATGGCATAATCTAAACAACTGATGTCATGAAAAATTCTATTAAATTCATCATGGTCATTCAAAATACACGCCATAATATTTTCAACGTATTCTGATGGTAAACGTGATAATGCCACGAATAAAGCATATTGATCCGCTATTAATCGCTTAAACTCTTCTCGATTACTCAATACATACTTTTCAATTTTTCTTGCTTGATTACTTGGTAATTCGTGCATCAGAAAGGATAACGATCCGATATCATCAACAAGCCGTCTAAATTGTTTTATATCGGCTAACATTTTTTGCACAAATCGATCGACATGGCGCTTAGAAAACTTCGCTGCTGCATAAGCTAATGTGACCGTGTCTAGGAAATAGTATTCATATTTTTCAGTGCTAGCAATTAATTGTTGTGTTTTTTTCTCGATTTCGTTTTCCGGTAAAATTAGCATTTTCAGCAGATGTTTCCTGTTTTCTAAAATCTGCTTTTTATCTTTCGGAATCATATGATGCACTCCATATTCCATTGTATCCAAATCGATTCGAGTGTTAATTGCTTATTTAAATTGATACCTTGGCTAATTTGTTTACGTAAACTCAGCAAATACACCATGAACTTAGAATTTTTATCAATATTTGTTTTCATACTGAATTCAAGTAACTGCTTGGTGTAATCATGATTGACCATGTTATGCTTAGATGCACCTAGCTGCAAACGCAACAAATCTGTTATCCAACTTAAACTAAAATCTAAAATTCGTAAAATCGAATGATCTTGAATAGTCGTCGCAACATGCAAAGGATCTTGAGCTAACGAAAACGCATCAAAAATAGATTGGCGAAGCGATAACATATCTTTTTCAGCTAATCGCAATGCACATAATGGTGCGCCATTAGCAATGGTTAGCAATAACTCAGGCTGGAGATCATTATTTTTTAATTGAGATCGTAACCAGGTTAAAGCAGGTTCTCGATCTGGACGTGGAAAAATAAGAAACTGGCATCTACTTCGAATAGTTGCAAGTAAGCGATCGCTTTGATCGCTTACCAGCATTAGCAACGAGCCTGGTGTTGGTTCTTCTAATGTTTTCAGCAAGGCGTTAGCGGCATACATATTCATTTGATCGGCAAAGCAAATGATAACAACCTTACCTCTGCCCTCTGATGAGGATTGATTGATAAAATGAGTCACCTCTCGAATTTGATCGATCGTTATCACACTGTTTTCTTCTTCTGGTTGAACCCACAATACATCTGGATGTACTTTTGTCATCACTAAACGACAGGCGTGACAAGTATCACAACTTTGCTGCAAATCACTTTTCTCACATACCAATAAGCGCGCAAAAGCTTCAGCAAATTGTGCTTTGCCTATTCCTGCCATACCCGATAACAATAATGCATGTGGTAAACGCTTATCATCCTTCATTCGTCCGAGTTGTTGCCATTGATTTTTATGCCAAGGAAAAATCATCATGCTCTCTTACACAACATTCGCATTAATAAATTGATCCAGAATACTTCGAATTTGATTTTCAACAATAAACAGTGGTTCGCTAGCATCAATCACTTTAATTCGCTCTGGATACTGTTTTGCTCGCGCTAAGTAAGTATCGCGAACTCGAATAAAAAATTCGATTTTTTCTTGCTCTATTCTATCTTTATCCGTACCACGTTTTTCAGCTCGTTTAAAACCTTCTGCAGGATCAATATCAAGTAATAAAGTAAGATGAGGATAAACATCCCCCACTATCCACTGATCAAGTGATGTAATAAAATGCATATCAATGTTTCTTCCTCCACCTTGATAAGCATAACTAGCATCAATAAAGCGATCGGATGCTACCCATTTACCTGCTGTTAATGCTGGTAAAATGCATTTTTTTAAATGTTGTGCACGAGCTGCGAACATCATTAACAATTCTGTTTCTGCTTCCATCTCCTCAAAACTCATAGGATGAAGCAATAAATTACGTATTTGCTCAGCAAGATCCGTACCGCCTGGCTCGCGAGTCCAAATAACATCAATTTTGAGTTGCAACAAATAATTTTTTATAAATTGTACTGCTGTACTTTTTCCTGCCCCCTCCGTACCTTCAATAGTAATAAATTTTCCTGTCAACATGCTACATGCTCCTGTTATCTTCTCTTCATTTAATGCACTTTGGTCAGAGTAGTCATTTGAAAAAGACTGTATAAATAATTTTCAATCAATCGCTCATTAAAATATCCTGGTTGACGATTAGCAGCTGCCACTGCTGCTTGATGTGCAATTAATGTTTCCGAAAATTGATGCCCTTGTTTACCTAGCGCTACAAAATAATAATATTGATGTTGGATTGGATGTAATGCAGCTTGGATGGAAGACATGCTGGGCATGGCGATAGGTGTAGGCGGCAATCCTTTATGAACATATGTATTATATGGTGTATCTTGTATTAAATCTTTTTTAGTTATTTTTCCTTGGTAATGCTCACCCATTCCATAAATGACTGTCGGATCAATTTGTAAAAGCATGTTTTTCTTAAGCCGATTGATAATCACACCCGCTATCATTGGTCGCTCTGCTTCTACATGAGTTTCTTTTTCAATTAAAGAAGCAACAATTAACATTTGATAGATATCTTGATAAGGCAATCCAGAAGCTCGTTGTTTCCAAGCTTGATTAAGTTTTTTTTGCATGAGAACATTCGCACGTTTTAAAATAACAAAATCCGAGTAACCTCGCGTGTAGTAATAGGTTTCTGGATAAAATTCGCCTTCTGGATTGAGCTTAAGATAACCTAAACGGCGCATGATTTCTTTATTATCCATATTGATTAATTCATGTTCCAATCCTTCCGCTTGTAATAGCGCCTGTTGCACCTGCTTAAAAGACCATCCGGGAATAATAGTAAATGCTCGTTGAAAAAAACCTCTACCCTGTGTCACCTGTCGCCAAATCGATACGGCCGACGAACCTTCAGGGAAATAATATTCACCGGTTTTTAAATAGGATGTTGGTTGTAAGCGAGTATATAGCGTAAATAAAAATGGCGAACGAATCATACCAAGCTTTGATAAATCAGCAATCAAGGTGCTCTCAGACGTCCCTGGTTTGAGGTAAAAAATAATTCCATCCCGTTGAGAAACCACCGGAATGAGAAGCGTATATAACCACACACTTGCAAAAATGAAAAATAAACAAATAACAAAAATAACCGAAGGCTTTTTAACCATCATACCTTTCGAAATATCAATGTCCCATTGGTACCACCAAATCCAAATGAATTTGATAGAGCAACTTTAATTGACATCGCCTGTGGTTGATGAGGCACAAAATTCAAATCGCATCCTTCACTCGGGTGATCCAAATTAATCGTTGGTGGTGCTACTTGATCTCGTATTGCTAATAGACAAAAAATCGCTTCCACCGCACCCGCTGCTCCCAACAAATGTCCCGTCATTGACTTCGTTGAGCTCACTGCCAAGCGATAAGCATGATCACCAAAACTGCGTTTCACCCCCATCACCTCCAACTCATCGCCTGCAGGCGTGGATGTACCGTGCGCATTAATATAGTGAACAGCTTCAGGAGATATTTTTGCGTCTGCTAGTGCGGCATTCATCGCTGCTGCACCACCCCTTCCTTCTGGATCAGGGGATGTCATATGATAGGCATCTGCACTCATACCAAAACCAATCAATTCAGCATAAATTTTTGCACCACGCGCTCTTGCATGATCATATTCTTCCAATACAATCATACCTGCACCATCACCTAGTACAAAACCATCGCGGTCTTTATCCCATGGTCGACTCGCTTTTTCAGGAGCATCATTACGAGTAGAAAGCGCTCGCATAGCAGCAAAACCAGCAATACCTAGCTTAGTTGTCGCCATTTCCGATGCACCAGCTACCATGACATCAGCATCGCCGTAGACAATTGATCGAGCAGCAAGACCAATATTATGTGTTCCTGTCGTGCAAGCAGACACCAATGCAAGATTAGGACCTTTCATACCAAATTGAATAGAAACATTTCCTGCAATCATGTTAATTAAAGCACCTGGAATAAAAAAAGGCGAAATTCTTCGTGGACCAGATTCTAATAATGTAGCATGACATCTTTCAATCAGTGGTAATCCACCAATTCCTGAGCCTATCGCCAAACCAACTCTATAAGCATTTGCTTCAGTGACTTGAATACCGGAATCTTGAATAGCTTGTATGGCTGCTGCCATACCATATTGAATAAAATAATCTCGTTTTCGAGCTTCTTTTTCAGACATATACAAGTTCGTGTCGAATTGTTTAACGCGACTACAAATTTGGCAACTCAAATCAGTGGCATCAAAATGATCAATTAAAGCAACGCCACTTTTGCCAGCAACAATAGATTGCCAAGTAGCTTCTACAGTATGTCCGAGGGAGGTCACCATACCCATCCCCGTTATGACTACACGACGTTTACTCAAAGCAAAATCCTCAACTGCAAACCGTTCCTTAACAATGACCCTGACAGCACAGTGAATACTGCTAGAAAGCTTATCTCTACTCGCTGCAAAACATGCATCTCATACACGCAACTTAATTCCGCACTCATCATCGCTTGCCCACGGTCTTAGGAAATTGTTATCCATTACTCTTTCGTTTCTTTCTCCGTACGATTAACAACATAGCTGACAGCATCTTTGATGGTAATGATTTTTTCTGCATCTTCGTCTGGAATTTCAATTTCAAACTCTTCTTCAAGAGCCATCACTAATTCCACTGTATCCAGCGAGTCGGCACCTAAATCATCAACGAACGAAGCGTCTGTCGTGACTTCCTCCTCTTTTACACCTAATTGTTCAACGACAATTTTCTTTACGCGAGCTTCAATTTCGTTTGTTTGTATATTCATAATCACTCTATCCTCTTCTTAGTAAAAATTAAAAATTAATCTAGTGTATTCAAAAATCATTAACTTGCAACTATTTGTCAGTTCATTTTGATGCAAAAAAACGCAAACTTTATCTGATGATTGCTTGTTTTTGATCTATTATAGTTGAAAAGTATTAAAAAAGTTCTCGCAGCAAACTTAGGAGCGGGAACTGCTTAATTCATGTACATCCCACCATTCACATGTAATGTTTGGCCAGTAATGTATCCAGCAGCTTTAGAAGCTAAAAAGACCACAGCAGCAGCAACATCTTCCGTTGAACCAATACGCTGCATAGGGATGCGTTGGAAAATAGCTTCCCGCTGTTGCTCTGTTAGCGCATCTGTCATATCGGTAGTAATATAGCCCGGAGAAACCACATTAGCCGTAATGTCGCGTGAACCAACTTCAAGCGCAATTGACTTGGTAAAACCAATCATGCCGGCTTTTGCAGCAGCATAATTTGCTTGACCAGGATTCCCTGTCGAACCGACCACAGAACCAATATTGATAATTCTTCCCCATTTGGCTTTTAACATATCTCTAATACACACTTTTGTAACTCGATAAATAGCGTGTAAATCAGTTTCTAGGACACTTAGCCATTCTTCCTCTTTCATCCGTAAAAAAAGATTGTCTTGGGTGATCGCAGCATTATTAACTAATACAGTTACGACTCCAAAACGTTCCTTTATCGCAAGCAGTGTCTCATCAATGGATGTTGGCGAAGTAACATTTAATAACATGCCACCTCCCTCCATCCCTGCTTCGTGCAATACGCGAGAAATTTGTTCTGCCCCTTCTTGCGTCGTTGCGGTTCCAATAACAGTAGCATTTTCTCTTCCTAATGCTAAAGCAATGCTACGTCCGATTCCACGACTAGCGCCAGTCACCAAAGCAATTTTGCTTTTGAGCAAACCTTCTCGCTGCATGTTCATTTACCCCTTCATACCTGTAACAGGTTTGCTAACCTTACTAACCATACTCAATACCATTTGTAAATTGGCTAAATCAACTGTAGACAAACATTGCAAATTTTGATCAATACGTTTATTCAACCCAGTTAAAATCTTTCCAGCTCCACACTCAATAACAGTAGTGACACCTTGTTGAATAAAAAGTTGGATCGTTTCCACCCAACGAACAGGCATAAATAGTTGTCTTGCTAATCCATCTCGAATGGATTCGCCATGACTATAATACTTCACATCAACATTGCTAAGCACCGGAATACTGGGCTGGTTTAATTTCACATTCATTAATAATTTCCGCAAACGATCGCTCGCAGGCTTCATTAATTCGCAATGTGAAGGCACACTGACTGGAATTAACTTTGCAATTTTAGCACCTTGCTCTTTAGAAATCACCAGTGCTCGTAGCACCGCTGATCGATGTCCAGCAATCACAATCTGGCCAACACTATTATAATTTGCTGGAGAAAGCACTTCGTCAGGTTGATTAATTGCCTGACGACAAATTTGAGCGACAACCTGATCTTCCAAACCTATAATTGCTGCCATTGCTCCTGTATCAGGTGTCATGGCTTCTTGCATATATTGTCCACGTGCTGCTACCAATTGAATCGCATCGGAAAAATCCAGCGCATTTGCACAAACTAGTGCTGAATATTCACCCAGGCTATGCCCAGCCAAAAAATGGGGGCATAGAGAATATTTATTTTGAATCACCCGCCAAAGCGCATAGGAAGCAGCGAGTAATGCAGGTTGCGTATGAATAGTTTTATCTAATTCATCAGCAGGGCCTTCTTGGATTAAACGCCACAAATCGTAATGCAATACATCTGCAGCAATATCAAATGTTTCCTTTATTTCTTTAAAATCACCCGCCATATCAGCCAACATGCCTACGGTTTGTGATCCTTGACCTGGAAAAACAACTGCTATCCTATGCTCGTTCATCAGTACTCTCGAATAAATGCTCTGGCGTGTTAATATTTCTACTTCGCTGCAAGCCATTGTCAAAATAAAGAGTTTAAAAGACTTTGGCTATCACGGGAATGTCACCTAATGTTTGATCAAACATATTTTTAATGGGACGACAAAAAAAACCGATTTTTTTTGCTGATTTAATAATATCTAAGTCAACCGTTGGCGACCACTCTAACGTTTCAACTATATTTTTCTCTTGTCTACTCATTCTTTTTTGCCATTCCAGTTTACGTAGTGCTTCACATTCCACTTGCGCCTCAACTAATGATTTTTTTTGCTGATTAATTTCCTCTTTCAATACTTCACGTCGAAGATTTTTGCTTCTATTAAAGTACATGCCTATCCCAAAGGTAATACCTAATCCTACACAAGCTAGCGCCATTAGCCCCCATCCCATACCAGGAATAATCACCAATCCAAAACTAGCAATTAAAGTGGCTACAGACCAAGTCGCGCCAAACGTTACACCAGTAAAACCAAATCCTTGTAAAATTCCAAAAACAATGGCTCGATTTCGTGGAATAGCAAGTTTTTGATGATTGTTAAAACATTGATTAAGTTCAGCGATGAAATGTTGATTCCGTTGCTTGAAGTGGGCGCACACAGCCGCTTGCTTAAATGTTAATTGTTGCTGATCAAAAACCTCTAGCATATTGTCGGAAGAACTCCCTCTATTCAATGATGGATAACCAACATAACCATCAGAAGCATGAAAAGAAAAATTCTTGATAGCCTGAGCAAACTCTTGGATCACCAATCGATACAAGCTATTTTTTTCATCGTCCGCACATTGCTTCAGTTGATTAGCAAGCATGATTTCTAATTCCGTATCCGATTGGCATAAACAGCGTAACACTAATAATTCGTAAAATAATGCCTCGCGCACTTGATTGCGCTTCCATTCATGATTTTTAATTTTCTCTGCGTACAGATAACCATCTTGCATATCTTTATAAGTGAAATAAGCAATCGGTATACCTAGCAATACCACTAAAATACTCGCACCGGCTGTTACAAACACTGCGCTCATCAAAGCAGTCAAACCTAACCCGACATCTAACATGCCAAATTGAGAAATTAAAAATCCAATAATATCTGTCACAATAATGGAGCTACCTAATCCACCACCGATATAAGCATTGGCAGCAATAAAAAGTTTTTCATTAGAAGTAATTTCGAGATGATGATGTTTCAGTTCCATTGAAATAAATTCACCACTATTTTTTACATCTTGGCACTGAACAGGCATGTTTATTTCCTACTACACGTAGAATGATGGTATGTGAATGACTAATCAAAAATTAATATCGTACTAATGCTGATCCCCAAGCCAAGCCGCCACCAAAGCCTTCCATCATTAAGAGATGGCCAGGCTTGATTCGGCCATCGCGAATAGCTTGATCTAATGCGAGTGGAATAGAAGCACTTGAGGTATTACCTTGTGTATCGAGTGTGATAGCCACATGATCCAACGATAGATTTAATTTTTTCGCCATTGCTTGAATAATGCGAATATTCGCTTGATGCGGAACCAACCAATCAATATCAGCTTTCTGTAAATGATTTGCCGCTAGCGTTTCGTCAAATAGATCCCCTAATATATTCACTGCTAATTTGAATAATTGGTTACCCATCATTTTGATAGATTCAAGATTTGGCGCATGACTCGTACCCAATGGAAGATAGAGAACATCTTTATGCATACCATCTGCATGTAAATGCGTCGATAAAATCCCTGGTTCGTTGCTGGCACCCAACACGACTGCTCCAGCACCATCACCGAATAATACGCAAGTACTGCGATCATTCCAATTGACCACACGCGACATGATTTCACTGCCAATCACCAATGCATTCTTAATCGACCCCGTACGAATATATTGATCAGCAATACTAAATCCATAAATAAAACCAGCACACGCTGTTGCATTGAGATCAAAAGCAGGACAACCCGAAATTCCAAAGCGTTCTTGCAATAAACATGCCGTGCTCGGAAATACCATATGTGGTGTAGTAGAGGCAACAATGATCATATCAATATCAGTTGGTTTAAGTCCTGCTGCAGATATAGCTGTACGCGCTGCTTGCTCTGCCATCGTAATGACATTTTCATTTTCAGCAGCCATATGACGTTGGCGTATTCCAGTTCGCTCTACAATCCAGTCATTGGTTGTATCAACGAATTTCTCCATCTCAGCATTAGTAAGAATTTTTTCAGGAAGATAGCTGCCCGTACCAATAATTTTTGCGTATTGCATGTGAATTACTCGCTTATGGGAGGTAAGGTTAATTTTAATAATTGCTCAACTTCATATCGAATACGTTCAGGAATATTTTTTTCTACTTCAATCATTGCTTCTTCAATTGCATGGGCAAAACCTTGAATAGTGGCACCCCCGTGGCTTTTAATCACAATCCCTTGCAGGCCAATGAAGCTGGCACCATTATATCGAGCCGGATCAATCCGTTGAATAAATGATTTGAGTATTGGCTTACTCATCATACCTATCAGTTGAGTGAACCAATTTCGCATAAATGCTTCTTTCATTAATTTCCTAATGAAAATCGCGACTCCTTCACTAGTTTTCAGCGCCACGTTGCCGACAAATCCATCGCACACCACCACATCCGCATCGCCTTGATAAATGGCATCTCCCTCAATGTAACCTGCATAATTTATCCATTTCGAATTTTCAAGAAGTTGCGCGGTACGTTTGACTTGTTCATTTCCTTTTATTTCTTCTTCACCAATATTTAACAAATAAACTTTGGGAGCTGGAATATTATCAACCGCTGAAGTGAGTACTGATCCCATCACCGCAAATTGCATAAGATTTTCAGCACTCGAATCAACATTCGCGCCTAAATCCAGCATACGCATATTTTTATTTGGCTGTTCCGTCGGAAAAGTGGAAATAATACCTGGTCGGTCGATACCGGGTAGCATCTTCAAAACAAAGCGTGCGGTTGCCATTAATGCGCCGGTATTACCTGCACTGACGCAGGCTTGTGCTTTACCCTCTTTGACTAAATTAATCGCAACTCGCATAGAAGAATCTTTCTTATTACGCAATGCTTGTGATGGCGACTCACCCATTTCAACACACTGCGAAGCATGTTGTATAACAAGCCTATTGGCATCGTACGAATGCGCATTTAACCAAGACTGAAGCTGGGCTGAATCACCCACTAAAATAAGATTTAATTGAGGATAAGTAGCTAAAATTTTTAATGAAGCAGGCACCGTAACAGAAGGGCCGTAATCACCTCCCATTACATCAATTGATATGGTTATCATGAGACGTCATTCCTAACCATCATCGTTTGTCCCTTTGCTATGTCACATGCGCCGGTAATCATTTCATCAATGTTACGCTCTAACAACGAGGCCCATCTGTCGGCAAGCTTCAACGAAAAATTATTCTTCGTCACTACTTTCTTCTGTTGCAGCAGAAGTATCAATGACTTGACGTCCTTTATAATAACCATCTGGACTAACATGATGACGACGATGTGTTTCACCCGTCCCGACATCCACTGATAACGTAGCTTTTTTTAAACCATCATGGGAACGACGCATGCCGCGTCTTGAACGTGTCACTCGACTTTTATGAACAGCCATCTTTAAAACTCCTCACTTATCTTGCTTATGTTTCAATAATTCCAATACTTGAAAGGGACTTTTAACCTTCCCTTCTTCCACTTCAGAATCTGTTACTGGTAAAGCTATCTTACAATTCTGTCTTTCATGTTTAGGAATGAGTGGTAAATTTAAAATTATCTCATCTTCTACTAGTTCTCTTAATGCCAAATGACCTTCTTTTGTCAGTACAGGCTCATAGCATTCTGGTAGTCCTTTCGCTTCATCATAGGTACTCGCCACCCCTAAAACGAAGTCCACTATTATTTCATAATTATAGGGCTCTAGACAACGTTGGCATTGTAGCAGCAATTCAGTTTGCAAATGTCCTTTTAGAAGAGTAATGCCTTGTTCATCTATGCCAAAGTGAAAATCAACCACTACTTGCCCACTATTCGCGCTAATCATAGAAGATAAACGACTCATAGTCGCTATATTCACTACGCCGCTTAGCCGCAATGCTTGTTCGGCATAACGAAAAGGGTCGACATGTTCCGGAATTAATTTTTCTGGCATGTGCGCATTGTATGAGCGCTTACTTTAAGTGTCAAATTTACTCGCATCTGAATCGATCAATCATGAATATTTTTTATTTTCCTGTCATCTTAATACTCTCTTAAGGAAATCTCGATATATATAATAAATACACTATATAAATACTCTTAATTACAAAGAAATAGAGCTTAAGAGAGTTTAACAAAAGTATACCATTAAACATAACAACTTGGGGTGGTTGCTAATGCTCGAGAATCCAGGCAAAGATCCATTAAACAATACAACGCCAGAGAAAATGAAGGCTTTTGCAATTCTTTATGCACTTCCTAAAGAGTTTTTTTATGCTTATGATATCGCCTATGCTACTCCCCTTCGAGACTTGCAAATATTTTTCAATAAATTTTTTCAAAATTTAAGTGGCATCGGTATACATCCTGTTCTAACACCCGTTATTTTAGCAGCTAGTTTTGTTGGAAGTTTGCCATTTGTTGCCAAGGCCTTTCTCAAACAAGAAAACAATAATTTGCAAAAATTATTGAATAGCATGAATAAAGAACTTGGTGTAAAGAAACTTACTGCCGATCAGCTAACAGAAAAATTTAACGGATTTTTACAAAAAAAAGGCATTTACCATCTCACGGCGAGTGTCACCACACAATCCAAGCGGCGGCTAAAAAATGGTTTTAAAAAGAAGCCCGAATTAGTCTTAAAACTCAAACATCATTCGGTAATGGAGAATTTTTTCAATAAAGAATGGAATACTATTAAAAATAAAAATATAGATGAACTCGGTCAACATTTGTTTTCATTTACTGGTTCTAGAGTAAACAGATCGGAATCTATATTTTTACTGAAAAACATACTTTTGGCGATTAACCCTAAAGCAACATTTCAAGAACATGATAGACTCGAATCAAAAACGCTAAGCGAGTTAATAAACTTATTAAATGTGCTAAAGAAAAATAAAGATGGTAACTCACTCGAAGCTTTAAAAATCGTTGGTACAAATCTTTCCCAAAAAGAACAACAGCAGGCACTTATTGACGCCATTAAAGAAGAAGAATTTAAGTATGTGCTACATCTTTTATTAGATACCATTCAAAATAATAAAGAAAAACTTGCTGCATTTACCAAAACAATTTTCGACAAGGATTTTTCTGACAAGCAAAAAAATACTTTTTTATTGTTAACCAAAATCTATGGTTTCTTTTTCAATACAAAGCAAGAATTAAATCAAACCATCAATTTGGAAACCTCTTTAAAAAATTTTATTGATGCTTTAAATGGACTTTCTCCTGCTGAGATTGCAGGAAAAGGCTATGATTTTATCAATGCTAATAATTTTAATTTTTGGATAGCTTATTTTATTGAAGATATGCTGACCAACCAAGCAGATGCCAATGCTTGGACCCCTCCTGGATTATTAATTGTATTATCAATCATGGCAGGGATGAGCGCCATACAAGCTGGATTAGAGCTCGGTCATTATTTAGCAAATCGACCGAATAAGAACAACTTTGTTTTACCTGACCACATCTCCAATAAAACGCTGAAGCATCAATTATTAGAAGAGTTTTTTTTAGAACAACTCTTCGAGGTGCGAACTGAACAAGCTAAGAAGTCTCATAATCAAATTTCTGAGGATCAAGCTAAGGAAGCAGAGAGCAAAATACAATCTATCTTAACTAACCCTCGATCAAGACAGCTACCGCCCACTAAACTCGAGCAGCAATTTAATTTATTGCGTGACGAAGCAGGCATCGATAGCAAAACCGGTAAACGACTAAGAAATACAGCAACCTATGTTGCCGCTCACCTGATTAATTTCGCTTTTTTGGGTTGGGTAGGAGGGGTTATTGCGGGATTTGCTGGCGCAACCATTGCTGCGGCATTCATTTTAAGTAACCCTATTTCCCTGGCTCTTTGTGCCGTAGGCGCCGTGGTAGGGCTAGGTTTTGCTTATTCCAGCTATAAAAAAGATAAAGAAAAAGAAGAATCATTACGAAACCAATTGAAAGGCAAGAAGCAAGATATAGATGCTTTAGTCAAAATAGAATCAGTCAATGAGCAGCTAAGAAACTTACTTATCAAGACGACTGTCAAGGAACCCATTAAACCATTGACGACTATTCACCCTCATGATGATAGAGCCGTCCGACGATTAACCTCCACCATGGCCGGTATGTGGACGGCTGTCAAAAAAGGCTTTAATCGAGCATTTGGCATCGCAAGGTTTGGTGGAACAGGTATTCTTCTCGTTAGATTAGCGGTTATTCCTGCCTTAATGATGACAGCCGGTACCTTAGCTGGACCACTTGGTCTTGCCGCTGCCGCCATATTAGCCGTGATCTGGACATCGATGAATATTCATATGTATAACCGACAAAGTAAATTAACTGCAGCACAAAACACATTAAATGACCTTGATCACCGAACTCAAGCAGCTGCGCATAATCAGGATAATTATTTAACCCAGCTATGCTATAAAGATAATCCATATAAGCCTGGTGGCTCTACCGGCGACATAATGGCGATGGCTGCTCAACTACCAGAGCAACCAACTATCCCTCAAAAGAAGGATAATAACCCATTCCATACTACCCACAGCTTTAGTACATTTCATTCTTCTATATATCAGCCGCCTGAACCACATCAAAACACCGATCAATCTCAGCCTGCAGTTGTTACGTATGAAGGGGTAAAGCTGTCCTAGTTTTATAAATGGACTGGCAGAATACAAATTACTACAATTTGCAAGAATAATGTCAATGGAATATTTCTTACAAGCATGTAATCTTAATACTATCTTAAGGTTAGGCATATTAAGATAATTGTACACTAACAAAATCCTAGAAGGATCTTTGTTATGTTTACAGGTCTATTAACATGCTCTCACATGCTTATACGAGTAGTGAAAAAGCAAAAATATGTGCTCTTGAATTAAGAGACAAAACGGCTGAAAAAAAATTTGATGAATTGTCTAAAGAACTAGACGATCTCCTCAAAAAACAAACAGTCCTCGCCCAACAAAAAGAACTAGACGATCTCCTCGAAAAACAAACAGTCCTCGCCCAACAAAATGCAAATCAAATCTATCATGATGCAATAGAACAAATAAAACATACGTGCGCCACTCACAAAAAGGACCTTCAATCCTTAAGCAATCAAATTAAAATTGCACGAGCCGCACAAGCACAGCAAAAAAAGATGGCTGAAGAACTCTTCATCGCTTATCAATATGGTAGTGAAGATACGCCTGTCGATGCATGGGAAGCAAAAAAATACAAAAAATTAAGTTGCAAATTAGCTAAAGAATTAAAACATGAATCCATACTGAATGAAACAGAAGAAAAAAATCTCGGATTTTTCAAAGAAAATTTAAGAACCAATACCATCTATGTTGGCACACCTTGGTATACAGCTATTCGTTTATTTATTATTTATATTAATCGAATTCTAGGGAATCTTGAAAAATATGATATGGATAAAATGCATAAATTTTTACCCAAATGGTTTAGTATTTTAGGATTGTCATATGGCGTAACATTTTTATTGGATTGTGTGATTGTACTATATTCCACTTTTCGAAAGCCTATCAGTGTTGAAGAAGCCAAGCTATCTAAATGGACACGCTTTAAAAATGTCTTAATGAAAGGCACTCGCCCAAACCGCATGGCTAATGATGGTATTTGGTTTGCTGCCAATTTGATTGGTATTATTTTAACTGGTGGATTATCCATTGCTATTAGTTTTGCCGGCTTTATTTTTGATGAAGTTCACGAAATTTTCAAGCCATCGTTTCGTTACAAGCAACATCGTGATGTGGTAGATAAAATTCAAACCGAAATAAATGAATCACAGATCAAGTTAGACGCGATCGATAAGGATGATCGTTTGAAGAATCTAAATTTCCGTGATAGCGAACCAAATTTAGCCATTAAAGCCGCAGAAGAAATAAATACAAAAGAACAAAAGGAGAACGATCGTGCCATATTAAATGAGAAAATTGCTGTGCTTCATCACATAAAAACACATCAAAAGCATCAAGCTCTCTCCATACTAAAAAGTGGTATCCGCCCTATTGTGGGCACAACACTCATCCTCATTGGCATGTTTTTTATTTTGTATCCACCTTCTACTCTTCCCGCTATTGCTTCAATAGGTATTGGCTTAAGTGTCATCGGTGGTACTGTCTTTACCGGATTATTTTATAAAATTGGTGATTACTTATATTCAAAAATTAAATCTAAACCCAAGGATCTTTCCTATTTAGATATAGATACCATTTTAGCCAAACATAATAATGATTCTCCCGCTCAGTCAACCAGCACAGAGCAGATGTTGGTGAAAATGGAAACTACCGATCCATCGCCTAAACCAATGCATGAACCTACCGTCACCCTCTCACCTGCTAAAAACGATGCCAATATAACAAGACCATCGAGTCACGGTATTTTTTCACAACCTTCCATTCCATTAGAAGAAAGCGCTAAAATATCGTCATCAAAATTCAACTTATGCAGTATCATTTAAGCTTATCAATACTGTGTATTTATTAAATTATTAAATAAAAATTGTCTCATAATCATACTGTAATTTTTATTTTTTTAATCTTCTTGCTATCTTTGACAAGATCCTTTATCTTGATAAGAATGATGCATAAAAACACTATATATTGTGTTTTTTGAAATCCAATACTACCAGATATTCGATAAAAAACTTTAACTAATTGATTCCAATAACCTGAATTTGATTGCGGAGAAAACAAAGAGAGCATGGATATTCAACCAACATCTCACATCGCTTACACTTCCCATTTCGACATTGCCCAAACTGCACCTGGCCATATTAAGGTCATTCGTCGAAACGGCACCGTTACTCCCTTCGACGCCAACAAAATTGCCGTTGCCATGACCAAGGCTTTTCTGGCAGTCGAAGGTGATACGGCTGCCGGATCTTCAAGAATTTACGAAAAAGTTACCCATTTAACCAATAAAATTACTGATACGTTCAGTCGCCGATTACACAGTAGCGGCACTATCCATATTGAAGAAATTCAAGATCAAGTTGAACTAGAATTCATGCGTACTGGCGAATACAAAGTAGCCAAAGCCTATGTACTGTATCGCGAAGAACGACGTCGCATTCGCGAACAAACACAGCAAGAAAAAGAAAATCAAAAATCTGCTTATACACTACATGTTACTCTTCCAGATGGTCAGATCAAACCATTGGAAATGCAGATTTTACAAAATCAAGTCGCTCAAGCATGCGCAGGATTAATGCACGTTTCTACAGAATGGATTATCGAAGATGTAAAACGCAATCTATTCGATAAAGTTCCTCTTAGTGAAATCAACAAAGCGTTGGTAATGTCAGCGCGGACACTGATTGAAAAGGAACCTAATTATACGTTTGTCGCAGCTCGATTATTGCTCGATGATTTAAAACATGAAGCTTGTCGTTTTCTCGATTTAAATATTGATGATGTCAACACAGCTAATTTACCTATTTATTTTTCAACCTATCTTGAAACAGGCATTAAGTGTGAATTATTAGATCCACGGTTACGTACTTTCGATCTCCAAAAAATTCTCCCTGCCATTCGCCTAGATCGTGACTTACAATTCACTTATTTAGGCCTACAAACACTTTATGATCGTTATTTTTTACATTGGGAAGGCTTACGCTTCGAATTACCTCAAATGTTTTTCATGCGAGTTGCCATGGGGCTCGCGATCGAAGAAAAAGAAAAAGAAAAATGTGCCATTGAATTTTATAATTTGCTTTCTTCATTTGATTTCATGAGTTCCACGCCTACTTTATTTAATTCTGGTACGCTACGTCCACAATTATCCAGCTGTTATTTAACTACTGTTCCTGATGATCTGGATGGCATTTATAGTGCTATGAAAGATAATGCCTTGCTATCTAAATATGCTGGTGGATTAGGAAATGATTGGACCAATGTACGTGCGATGGGCGCGCACATTAAGGGAACGAATGGTAAATCATTAGGCGTCGTTCCTTTTTTAAATGTTGCCAATGCCACTGCTGTAGCGGTCAATCAAGGTGGTAAACGTAAGGGGGCTGTGTGTGCTTATCTTGAAACTTGGCATAAAGATATTGAAGAATTTTTAGAATTACGCAAAAACACTGGTGATGAACGCCGTCGTACTCACGATATGAATACTGCAAATTGGATTCCTGATCTTTTCATGAAACGTGTGATGGAAAATAAAGATTGGACATTATTCTCACCCGATGACGTACCTGATTTGCACGATTTATATGGCCATGCATTCGAAGAAGTTTATCTTGCTTACGAAAAGAAAACTCTCGCCGGAAAAATTAAAAATTTCAAGAAAATCTCTGCTGTGGGATTGTGGCGTAAAATATTATCTATGTTATTTGAAACTGGCCATCCTTGGATTACATTTAAAGACGTATGCAATTTACGCTCGCCACAACAACATATTGGTGTCGTTCATAGCTCAAACTTATGCACTGAAATTACACTGAATACTTCGCGTGATGAAATTGCCGTATGTAATCTAGGTAGTATTAATTTAATCTCACATCTCACAGAAACTGGACTCGATCAAGAAAAGCTGCGTCATACCATTCACACAGCATTACGTATGTTAGATAATGTTATCGATATTAATTATTATTCTGTCCCACAAGCAAGAAATTCAAATTTAAAACATCGCCCGGTTGGGTTAGGTATCATGGGTTTTCAAGATATGCTCTATAAATTTCGCGTACCCTATGCCTCACAAGCGGCTGTTGATCTTGCAGATCGTTCAATGGAATTGATTAGCTATTACGCGATTGAAGCATCCACTCTACTCGCAAAAGAACGTGGCACTTATTCAAGCTTCGCCGATTCACTCTGGAGCAAAGGTATCCTCCCTATTGATTCGCTAGCATTGCTTGAACAAAATCGCGGGGAAGCTTATCTACAAATCGATAAAACACAAACACTCGATTGGAACAGCTTGCGTGATCAAGTGAAGAAAGTAGGTATGCGTAATTCTAATATCTTAGCTATCGCACCTACTGCAACAATTTCTAATATTTGTGGCGTTTCGCAATCGATTGAACCCACTTATCAAAATTTATTTGTTAAATCGAATCTTTCTGGTGAGTTTACTGTCATTAATCCTTACCTCGTTGCTGATCTCAAACAAATAGGTTTATGGGATGAAGTCATGGTGAATGATTTGAAATATTATAATGGTAGTATTGCTAAAATTAATCGGATACCTGATCAACTAAAACAATTATATGCAACTGCATTTGAAATCGATCCCCTATGGCTAGTAGAAGCGGGGGCGCGTCGGCAAAAGTGGATAGACCAATCACAATCATTAAATTTATATATGGCACAACCATCTGGCAAGAAGTTGGATCAACTCTACCGACATGCTTGGATAAGAGGTTTGAAAACCACGTATTATTTGCGTAGTTTGGGCGCAACCAATACTGAAAAAGCGACGATTGATGATAGAGCGTTAAATGCTGTTCAAGTAGAATCAGTCGTGCAAAAAACATGTTTAATAACAGATCCAACGTGTGAGGCGTGTCAATAATCATCCTGAGGATATATACAATCCGAGGGTCGCCACAATAATGGGAGGTATCTCTATGTCAGCAGCGACACAAGCTGCCGGTGGTGTCACCGGATTAGAAATAATAGAAATGGGCGCTGCACGTGTGCAAGTAGACGACAAAAAAATTATCAATTGTCGAGCCGATCTCAATCAATTAGTTCCATTCAAATATCAATGGGCATGGAAAAAATATTTAGATGCTTGCGCTAATCATTGGATGCCAAATGAAATTAACATGGCAGCTGATGTTGCATTATGGAAATCACTCGATGGTCTGACTGAAGATGAACGCGTCATTATCATGCGTAATCTTGGATTTTTTGCCACTGCAGATTCTTTGGTTGCAAATAATCTTGTATTAGCAGTATATCGCCATATTACAAATCCAGAATGTCGTCAATATTTGCTTAGGCAAGCGTTTGAAGAAGCCTTACATACGCACGCTTATCAACATATCATTGAAAGTTTAGGCATGGATGAAGCTGAAGTCTTTAATATGTATCGAGAAGTTCCTTCTGTCGCGCGTAAAGCTCTCTGGTCGCTAAAATATACGCAAAGTCTGGGCGATCCAACATTTCATACTGGTACGCTTGAAAATGATCAACGTTTATTACGCGATTTAATCGCTTTTTATGTGGTTTTTGAGGGAATTTTCTTTTATGTTGGTTTCACGCAAATGCTTTCCATGGGCCGTCGAAATAAAATGACAGGAACGGCAGAACAATTACAATATATTTTACGTGATGAATCTATGCATTTAAATTTTGGTATTGATTTAATTAATCAAATCAAAATTGAAAATCCGAATCTATGGACAGAAGAATTCAAACAAGAGGCTATCAAAATGATCCACGAAGGCGTCGAGCTTGAATATACTTATGCAATTGATACCATGCCACGTGGAATTTTAGGATTAAATGCCGAAATGTTTAAAGATTATTTACATTTCATTGCCAATCGACGCTGCGCTCAAATTGGTTTATCCCAACAATTTCCTGGTGTGGTTAATCCTTTTCCCTGGATGAGCGAAATGATGGATTTGAAAAAAGAAAAGAACTTTTTTGAAACCCGCGTCACTGAATATCAAACAGGCGGCGCATTAAGTTGGGATGAATAAAATTGGAATGAATAATTCGCTTGAATCATTTCCCGTTTGTCTGTTCTTGTTTTGAAACAGATAAGATTTTATAAATACCTATCATACTAATGAGCATCCAAACCGTTTCAATCACCACGGCAGACATATTCCAATTATAATAAAGTGAAAAAAGTACCAGAGCAGCGCCAATCAGATTAAGCAGCTGATAAGAAAGCTGTTTAACTGACATTCTATGCGTATTAATCATAAAATAAGCAATCAACATGAGAGTCACGCCAATTAACCCAACCGCATCTGAGATCTTTGATAATAGTTCAAGCGTCATAGTTTTATCCGTTCAATACCGTTAAAAAGTTGCAATTATAACATAAAAAAAATCAGTGGGTCTCGTATTTACTAACGATTGCTCATCTTCTTCATCCAATTAGAAACTTCTTCTATTGCTATTTCAGGAGCTGCATGATCATCAAACGGTGCAGCAGAAATGGCAGTAAAAGGATTGATTGTCTGCTTAACTAGTCCATAGGCACGATGGGCTAATGCACCTGCATAATGGCTATTGATCTCCATATTAATTTTGGCTTCAACTTCCGAGGTAAGCAATCCATATTTCATTCGTTGCTCTTTTTCCCACAGTAAGCTTTGCAAGGGATCATTTATTTTGTTGGCAATGTTTTTCTCATGAATAGCACTAACAAACAAGCCCACAGAGGTTCCCATTCCAAATTGACGATGATCCCGAATTTGATCTACAAAAGCCTCTTTTAAACCACTTTCCAAACCAATTCCTGCCTTATCTAAGACAGCATTGACACCCCTAATAGGATGCCTGGCCATCCCTTGAAGTTCTGCCCTTTTTGGATCTTGAAATTGATGATGAGCTGGAGGGTTAACAATCCCTTTAAAAATACGGCTAAGCTCAACCATAGTTCCTCGAAAGGAAGGTGCTTTGCTTGTCTTCTCGTTTTTTTTATTTGAATTTGGCATAATAAGCCTCTTAATCTATTATATTCTAAAATTGCTATTCTTGATAAAATTTTATACAATCAAAGGATTGAATCAATTAGTTTTAAATGGGGATTTTTTATGTTTAATCAAAGACTTAATATGTTTAAGACGCAAAAGGCATTGCTAGAAGAATATGCTGGAAATGTAAAGGATGGTTTGTGTGTGCCACTCTCAAATGTATATGCTAAGCACATGATATCGAATCAACAACCTAAATTCTTAGAAGATTGCGATGAAACCTATAAAATGGCAGTAGAAGAAGAACATCATCAATTTGAGTTATCACAACAAGGCAATCAGGATTTCACTCATTCGGCATTTATTCATATTCCCCATGAAGATATGACTGTCGATAAAATCTCTCTTACTAATTCGGCTAATTTGCAGCAACTCTTTGCCGACACCGAACATGCTTTGATTACTTACCCTATTCAACGAGAAAATGACAATCATATGGTATATTTTGGTAAAAAGAAAAATCACTGTGTCTTTTTTGATGCGAATCACTATGGCGGAGAAATAAAAGGACCCTGCCCAAACATTTTTGAATACATGTCACACAGTATCGCTGTTGATTATAGTGATGAAGAAAAATCAGCAAAAATCGGTAAAGTAAAACACTCATAATGGTTCCATGATCTCCTATTAACCGTTAAGTCTTATTTTTTTTTGCTTGGGTTCTTCCGTCAATATTTCATTTTGATCAGGATAGGGTCGATTTGGATTCTGGATAGGCTGCAAGTTTAAAAGCTTTGTTTGAGATGCGTTGTAGAAAAGTAAAAACGATTCTTCCAGGAAAGTTAGGTCAAGCGCATATCTGTAAATCCTCGACTCAGAATAACCACTATAAATAAAATGCGAAACCCCAAGCTCAGGATGATAAAACGGCGTGTTGCCATCTGCAACATCCAGCACACGAAAGACCGGCCGTATTTCATTTACCTTTGACAGCCTGCCAAAACCACCGCGCGCGGCTTGTGCAAGGCACGCAGGGAAATAACGTTCTATACCGCCTATCACCTTGATCGCCGCTAAATGATTCTTCCTGCTATCACAACCGTCAAACTGACGGTAATGATACCCATATAACCGAAGTGCCTCATTAAACAGTTGGTCGTTAAAATGATAGCCAGTTGTAATCACTTTTTTTGTTTGTTTTTTTAGATAACATTGAAATTCTTCAATAGCATTTTCGCAATCTTTATTCGTATTTGATTTCTCTATCGCAGCAAAAACCTTTTCAAGTGCCGCTGAATCACGCTTTCTTCGTTTTTCTTCTTGCGCTTTATACGCTTCTGGAAATTGCTCAGCATATTGTCTCGCTAACTCTTTTTCACCTTCTGGTAATTGCATGAGATAACGCGTTATCATCTCTACCATTTCTTCACCCTGATTAATACTGATGTCTTTTGCACCTAAAGCAACTCGATAAACGGTTCCTTCGATAGGACGGCCGCACCGGTCGTAGGTAATATCTTTTTTGTATAGCAACTCAGGATGTTTTTTCAATATTTCTTCTACTTCTTTTTTTTCACCAAAGGCAGCATGGTGTAGTAATTTTAAAATATTGAGATCGGTATGGAAGAATCGATGAATACTCTTGCAAGCTCTATCGTAGCGACCTGCGCTTTGAGTATCCAGAAACGAACCAATCCGTAGCAAGAGTTCAGGTGATAGATCTAATAAAGAGGGCTCCTCCTCAATATTGACTGTATCTTTTCTTTCATCCAATACTTCAAATAGTTTTCTATTATTCATCATGACTACCACTTCTCGTTATATTCATTTAAGCCTACATTACTCAATAAATCTTAAGAATAACTATAGGGCACCTCTAGAAAAAATGCGAGGTTTTGACAGTTTTATGCTTTAAAAATGCAATTTCTAGACGTGCCCTTAAGAATCCCTTAAGTCTATTCTGTCAACATAACGACCAATATAATAAGATAAGCAACGAGGTGTGGCCGTGGCAAATAACCGATTTCCGCTAGAATTACTTCCCGATGTTGCGCAATTAGAAATTGAGACGTATCTTTCTCTTGCTGATAAGATCAATTTGGCGATGGCCTGTAAAGCTACTTTAAAAAATGCCAAACAACTCGATCAAAACGGCTATTATTACAAAAGCCTCGATAGCTTCGATCAACATAGTGAATATGACAAAGACCTCGATAAAAAATTTAGATACAACGGATCAATATTTTTTAATTCACGCATGCATGCCATGCAGAAAAATCTAAAGCAGGCGGGATTGTATATTTTGAAAGGCAGAATAGATGAAGCATTAGCGATAATTGATAAAGATCCTGACCTATTACTTCAAGTGATTCCAGCCATCACCTTGAAGAAGCATCCATCCCATGACGGTGAGAAGCATATTGGTCGTACGTTATATCAGCTTGCTTTAGGTACTTATGATCATGAGTTATATGAAGCCATTGGTCAACGTATTGAGTCAAAGTATGGACGCGATATCAAAGCAAAACAGTTCCATGAACAATTTCCTAATGGTGTGAAGAGTACGAAGAGTTTTCGTGCCGTATTTGATGCACTTATCAAAACGATGGCAGCAGACACAACGATAGCTTTCATTAATGATCAAAATATAATGAATGATGAGACAAGGGCAGCGCTACAATCATTAACAAAGAGCCTGGCACGATCTGATGGGTACACAACGGGTGTGCATTTTGACTTACAAATCGTTATAGATTTGATAGAAGCCTATGACGAAGGTTATGACGAATTCATAAATGAAAATAAAAAATGGGACCGGCGTGCATGTTATTGGCGATGTGCATTTGGCCTGATAGAAAGTTTCATGCCGTATTTTGTTGCGATGGCGTTAAATGAAAAGAATGATTTTTCTGACGTCATGGAAGGTAAAAAGAAGGTGACGAGATCGGCGGTGGTTGATGATGGTTCGGACTTTTTTGACGCGCGTTTGGGAGATTCTCGTTATATAATTTGCGGGCACTGGTGGCAGGTGGGTTGGCTGCGAAACGCGGACACGGACGCCGGGTTAAAAACTTTTGTCAGGCTCACACAGAAAAACTTGGACAACTTAAGCAGCAATTGCAACAACCAACAAGCTCTCAACTGCAAGAAGTAAATCAGCGCAGAAGATAGTGTCAGATTGTTTAATGTGCCTGATTAACAAGCCGGTTGTATTTGACCATCAGACATGGTTACAATATGTTCAACTTTTTAATTCCATTATTCTGGAGCATTTATGATTTCTCAAGGAAGAGATTTATTGCAACGTTTTAACAATTTAGTTTGGCCGTACATATTTACTCATTCAACGTTATTTAAACCCGCTGACCACCTGTTGCTTAAAAATACTAGAAATGGTGATACCAATTCAATCGTTGAGTTAGCCAGCAGACATTTAAATAAATCTCACATCACGATTGAGCAACTACCGTGGGCTTTGCATATTTTTTTGCTTAATAAAGAAGATAGTCTCAGCCACACGATGAAAAATACGCTCTTAAAAAATTATCCGGATATCATGGATCACATCATTGAAATTAAAAAAATATTTGATTCCACAAATTCTTTTGATTACACGCATGACACCTTGGAATGTTATAGTCGAATTTATGATTTCTATCATACAATTAGCAATTTAACCGATCAATCGAGCAAAATTCAAGCAGATTTTCGAGAACAATTCATTGAAGTTCTATTAAGCGTGTTGAAAAAGGACACCGATTATTTTCAATTATCGAAAATAAAATACCCTTCTGATTATGAAACATCACAGCAAAGCCTAATTAATTATTATAAAGATTGTGCAAAATACCAAATTGGTTTTTATCATACCCTAAGTAAACAATTAAATGAAAAATACACAGCATTCATCACTGCAGGAATACATGGAAACAAAAATATACATCATGATGCTGCTCTCATTCTTACCAGCTTTATTATTGAAGATGCAAAATTACCACATACTTATGCGCATTTTTTAACAACACATTGTTCTGATAAATATGCCAACTTGATTGATCAATTCAATATTGAATTGAAAAAAGTTCCAGCTCCAAACATTATTAATTCACAGACAAAGGTCGCTCAACCCTGAATGTGATTAATAATCCCTCATCCAGCAATTTTTATGGATTGAAAATAAAATATTTTTCTGTATGATAAGCGCAACTACAATCGATACATCATCACTTATCATCTAGAAAATGAGGGAAATTCATGCGAATATTAGAATTAATACCACAGTCTCGAAATGAGTTTATTCAAGAAGCTGCTCCTAGTATTTATACGAATAGTCAATCGCAGGAACACTCGAGAGTAAAGATATTTGCAGCTGATAATTATAAAATATTTGGTATTAATCGAGATGATCAAGAAAATATAAATTACGATGCCTTACGTCATACTATTTCATACCTCATGGGTTTCCAAAATACTTATCCTAAGTTTGTTCAAATGATAGGAGATTCGCAACCTTTTTCTCCAGAAGGGACTCAATTTGCACAACAACGATTGAACGATTTTGTTCTTAATCAGTATCCCGATTGCATTATCCTCTTTGGTTTTACAGGCAAATACTATAAAGAAAAAAATATAACAGATACTAATCATTTGCTTTCTTTGATGGTTGATAACAAAAAAATAGAATCTAATCGTGTTCTTGCAAATATGGTTGATTATCACACCCCTGCAGCTATAAAAGATAAATGGCCTGGGATTGCTATATCAGAAAACGTTATCAATTACACATTAGTTTATACAAATACTGATAACCCTGGAGCAACATTTGGTAATGATACACCCACGACTGATGGCTTAACCAATACTGCTCTATTGTGTTGTGAAGGAGGTGTTCAATCTCTCCTCCAAATAATAAACATGTTAAATAAAAATGTTGAAGTCACTGGTGTAACAGGGCTTCGTGATTTGAGTGATCCTAACAATCGTTATGCATTTGATCTTGAATCAGGAAAACCCTATTTATCTGCATCAGGTTTTTTACAATTTATTAAAGAAAAAGTTTCTACTAGAAATGATGTGACTGATATTCATATAAAAGAATGGATGAACAATTATTTTGAAAAGTTTTCTCTGACCAATCCGAAAGCAAAGGATGCTGATACTAAGCAATCCTTATGGAAAGAAGCTTTGGATAAAATCTTTTCATTTGAAATTTGGAAGAAACTTGATCATTTCCAGGTGATTGACAAACAAGCTTTTGAATTGAAGCAAACCGTTACAAATAGTTCTCAAGAATTTAATGAAAACATTTTGACTGAAAAAATTCAAATGTTAAATTTTAAGCGTTAAACATTCGCGCGAGCCGCGGGATCTACTTGAATGCTTGAATGATCGTTGCAACAGTGGATTCCGTTAGCTCTAAAAGCTTCATTTTGCTGAGCATATAAAGCTAAAGCCTTTGTGACCACTTCTACTCCCGCGCAAGCTTGATGCGCATGTTGGCTTAAGTAACGACGCCACACTGCTGCACCTCGTTGACCTTGAAATAATCCCAAAATATGTCGCGTCATGGAAGATAATTTTACATGATGATGTAATTGTTCATGAATATAAGGAAGTAAATGTTGAATTATTTCAAAACGAGATAAAATGGGTTGATGAAAATATTTTTTTTGAATTTCGGCTAATAAGTATGGATTAGCATAAGCCGCCCGACCAATCATCACGCCATCAACATGTGCTAATTGTTGATCGATCTCAGCAATTGTTTTAATGCCACCATTGGCAATAATAGTTAAATGTTGAAAATCTTTTTTAAGTTGCCATACCACAGAATATTCTAACGGCGGAATCTCGCGATTCTGTCTAGGGCTTAACCCAGATAACCAAGCTTTGCGCGCATGAATAATAAACACACGACAACCCGCATTCGCTACCAATTTTACAAAATGATAAAGATGTTCATAGGAATCTTGATTATCCACACCAATACGACATTTAACGGTTACTGGAATACGCACCGCCTGACACATAGCCGCTACACATTCTGCTACCAATGATGGTGTCAGCATCAAGCAAGCGCCAAAGCGACCAGATTGAACCCGGTCACTAGGGCAACCTATATTGAGATTGATTTCATCGTAACCATACTCTTCTCCTATTTTTGCGCATTGTGCAAGTGTGCTCGGATCACTTCCTCCTAATTGCAAGGCAACCGGTTTTTCTGCTTGATGAAAATCTAATAAATGATGCTGATGACCATGAATTATTGCATGAGAGGTAATCATTTCGGTATACAAAAGAACTTGCGACGAAATTAAACGTAAAAAATAACGATCATGTTTATCAGTATAATCCATCATCGGTGCAACAGAAATGAGAGGACTCACTATACCAACCCTTCCTCAAATCCATGAATAGGTAAAATGGTATTCCACTGCTTACACCCCGGACATTGCCAATGCAGAGATTTTCCTGAAAATCCGCAGGAATAGCATTGATATTCAGGTTTATTAGCAAGAATTTTTTTCATTAAATTTTGTAAAATATATAAATCTTCTTTTGCCCTTCCTTCCACATCTGCAATATATAAATTAATAAACAGATGAAGACCTCGCAAAGAAGGATAGCGACGTACATAATCAGCAACAAAATTTGCAGCAACTTTATCCCCTTTCCATTCTCGAATTCGCTCAGCAAGAATAAGCACAACAGGAATTTTTGGATGCTCTTCAATTAAAACTTTTAAATAAGCAAGCAATTCATCTTCTTGTTGCATTTTTTCGTAACAAATGGCAAGCAAATCAATCGCTTCGGAAAGATAATCTGGATTTTGGTCTTTAACTTTCTTTAAATAACGTAATGCTGATTTATAATCTTGCTCTCCCATGCAAACTTTTGCTTGCAACAAACTAGCCCGAACACAAGATTGATCTGCGGCAAATGCATGCCCAAGGTGTTCTCTTGCTAAATCAAAATCTGCTTTAAGATAAGCGATATCTGCTAATTCACAGTAATAATGTGCGATAACCCCTTGCATGTTTTGTCGTGTAACCGTTTCATATTGAGTAGCTACTTTAATAGCATTTTCCCAATCTTTTTCTTGTTGATAAATATCAATTAACATTTGCAAGGCACGTGCTGAATGCGATTTGGCACTAATCAATTCCAAAAAAACACGCTCTGCTCGATCTAACATTCCGGCGCTTAAATAATCTTGCCCTAGCTCAAAAAGAGATTGCTCACGATAAATTTTTTCTAATTGTGGCCTGGCAATAAGATTTTGATGAATGCGGATCGCTCTATCAACCTCGCCCCGTTTGCGAAAAAGCTTACCGACAGCAAGATGCGTTTCTACTGTATCACTATCTACTTCTAACATCTTAATAAAAATATCAACGGCCTTATCAGTTTCTTCGTTTAATAAAAAATTAAGTCCGGTAAGATAATCGCGTGGAATAATTATTTTTCGGGATTCTTTCTCTTGAGGCCGTGACCGATAACCAAGCAACCAAGCTATTCCTATCGCAATTAATATTAGCAATATCCAAACTAGCTTCATTAAACCTTATCCTGTATCGGAATAGCCCGTAAATTTTCAATTTCTTTTTCAGCTAATACTAATCGTTGACGTAAGCGATAATTAAGTAATTTGGACTTCATCAATAACCAAAGAATAAAAATCATCCCAATAAAACAGCCGAACGCAAACACAAATACTAATAGTAATGAAAGTGGCAATGTACTTTGGCTAAGATAATAATTAATCGTGACTGATTCAGAATTTAATGTGGCAAATGTCATCCCAAATAAAATAATAATGAGTAAGAAAAAATAGCTAATAATGCGCACAGCATTCTCCTGTTAACTTAGAACATCATCTTATAGACATTCATGCCAAATAATTACTCAATCACTTTTATTCCACCCATATAGCTTTGTAAAGCGTCTGGAATGTGAATTCGACCTAACTCATCTTGATAATTTTCCAAAATCGCAACAAGCGTACGGCCAACTGCTAAGGCTGAACCATTCAAAGTATGGAGCAAATCAATCGTTCCTGATTCATTACGCCATCTGGCCTTCATTCGTCTTGCCTGAAAGCTTTCTGTATTACTGCATGACGAAATTTCTCGATAACATTGTTGTCCTGGTAACCATACTTCCAAGTCATAAGTTTTTGCTGCTGCAAATCCAAGATCTGCTGTGCAGAGTGTCACCACACGATAAGGAAGTTTTAATCGTTGCAATATAACTTCCGCATGCCCAGTCAATTCATCTAACACTTGATAGGATTGTACTGAAGATACAATTTGTACTAATTCAACTTTCTCAAATTGATGCTGACGTATCATACCACGAATATCTTTGCCATAAGATCCAGCTTCACTACGAAAACACGAGCTATAGCAAACATATTTGATTGGCAATTGTTTATAATTGATAATATCGTCTCTGACAGTATTGGTCACTGGCACCTCAGCAGTAGAAATTAAATATTGTTCGTTTTCTCCCTTAATCGCAAATAAATCTTCTTTAAACTTTGGTAATTGACCAACTCCAAATAAACAATCGGCATGAACTATATACGGCACACTAATTTCTTGATAACCATGTTCATTGGTATGTATATCTAACATAAATTGAATTAATGCACGTTGTAATCTTGCCAGTGGTCCACGTAATACCACAAAACGAGCACCAGCAAGCTTGGTGGCTGTTTCAAAATCCATCCATTGATTTTTAGCGCCTAATTCCACGTGATCTTTTGGAGTAAAAGAAAATTTTCTAGGTTCACCCCAGCTTCGTTCTACTCGATTATCTTTTTCACTTTTGCCAATAGGAACAGATTCATGCGGGATATTTGGTAAACTTGCTAAAAAATTTTCTAATTCTCCTTGGATAATAGCGAATTGATCTTCTTTAGCTTTTAAGGTATCACTGAATTCTTTTAGAGTTCCTAAAACAATTTCTATATTATTTCCTGCCGCTTTTGCTCGACCAACTTCTTTTGATTGAACATTACGTTGATTTTGTAATTCTTGTATTTCAACTTGTAATCGTTTTCGTTGTTCTTCTAACGTATTAAATTTTTTAACATCCAGGATGAGGCCGCGCGTTTTTAATTGTGCAGCAACTGATTCTGTCGATGTTCGTACTAACTTGGGGTCTAGCATGATTACTCCCAGCTACTAAAGTTGAAAATCCCCCCGCACTTCGTGCGGCCCCCTTTTTCAAAGGGGGCGATCATTTGCTCACTCTTCGCGCAGCCCTTTTTCAAAGGGGGCGAGCATGTTTTTACTCACCCTCTTTTTTAAAAGAGGGTCGGCGCGTTTTTTGCGCCGGGGAGATTTTTAGGATGGCAGCCTTTCTGCTGCAATTTTTCCTATCTCAGCAGGTGAACGGACAATATGTACACCCGCTGCTTCTAAAACTTTAAATTTTTCAGCTGCCGTACCTTTTCCACCAGCAATAATTGCTCCTGCATGACCCATACGTTTGCCAGCAGGTGCGGTTATTCCAGCGATATAAGCAACTACTGGTTTGGTCACTTGTTGCTGAATAAATTCAGCTGCTTCTTCTTCAGCACTTCCACCAATTTCGCCAACCATGACAATGACTTCTGTTTGTGGATCATTTTCAAAAGCAGCAAGCACATCAATAAAATTGGTGCCAGGAATAGGATCTCCGCCAATACCGACACAAGTACTTTGTCCTAAACCTAAATCCGTTGTTTGTTTAACCGCTTCATAAGTAAGCGTTCCCGATCGAGAAACAATGCCTACTTTTCCTGGTTGATGAATATATCCTGGCATAATACCAATTTTACATTCACCCGGCGTGATGACTCCAGGACAATTGGGACCCACTAATCGAACCTCAGGATGTTGGGCAAGACAAGCTTTGACTTCCAACATATCAAGCACAGGAATCCCTTCAGTAATACAGACAATTAAACGTATTCCTGCCTCAACGGCTTCTAAAATAGAATCTTTACAAAAAGGAGCCGGCACATAAATTACTGAAGCATCCGCTTTTGTTGCTTCATAAGCTTCTTTCACTGTGTTAAATACAGGTAATCCCAAATGGGTTTGACCCCCCTTTTCTGGCGTCACACCCCCTACCATTTTGGTACCATAGGCAATAGCTTGTTCGGAGTGAAAAGTGCCTTGTTTTCCCGTAAAACCCTGACAAATAACTTTAGTGTGCCTATTAATAAAAATACTCATTTTATTTCCTCGCCGCCTCAACCACTTTTTTTGCTGCATCAGTAAAACTATTTGCTGCAATAATATTAAGACCACTCTCACCTAATAACTTTGCGCCAATCTCAGCATTGTTTCCTTCCAAACGCACGATTACAGGTAGGGTGGTACCTATTTCAGTCACTGCGCCGATAATCCCTTCTGCAATTAAATCACAACGCACAATTCCACCAAAAATATTGATAAGAATTGCTTTTACTTTTTGATCAGACAAAATAATTTTAAATGCCTCTGATACTCGTTCTTTCGTTGCTCCGCCACCTACATCGAGAAAATTGGCGGGACTGCCACCATGCAACTTAATCATATCCATCGTTGCCATTGCTAAACCTGCGCCATTTACCATACAGCCAATATCACCATCCAATGCAATATAATTCAGCTCCCAATCGCGTGCACGATTCTCACGCTCGTCTTCTTGTGATGCATCACGCATCGCACGTAATTTAGGCTGGCGATAAAGGGCATTGTCATCAATATTAATTTTGGCATCTAAACAAAGCAAACTCCCTTGCTTGGTAATCACCAATGGATTAATTTCAAGTAAACTCAAATCATTTTCTTTAAATAATTTTCCTAACCCCATCAGAAGATTGACAAATTGTTTAATTTGTTCGCCCTTTAAATGCAGCGCAAACGCTAATTGGCGACCTTGATAAGGCAATATCCCAACCAGTGGATCAACCACAACAGTGAGAATTTTTTCGGGGGTTTTTTCAGCCACTTTTTCAATTTCAACCCCTCCTTCAGTCGATGCCATAAAAACAATACGTTGCTGTGATCTGTCGATAACGGCACCGAGATATAATTCCTTTTCGATATCACAAGGTTCCTCGATCAAAACTTTATGAACTGGCTGACCTTCTGCTGTGGTTTGATACGTGACTAGCCGACTACCCAATAATGCACGCGTCACTTGTGCTAATTCATCTTTAGTTGCTACTAATTTAACACCACCTGCTTTACCTCGACCGCCAGCATGAACTTGAGCTTTCACTACCCATCGAGGAGTGGCGAGTTTATTAGCGATGATTAATGCTTCCTCAGCATTAACAGCAATTTCTCCTTTGGCAACAGGCAATCCGTATTCAGCTAATAATTGTTTTGCTTGATACTCATGGAGATTCATATTCGTTATACCTCAAGAATTAAGCGTGCAGGATCTTCAAGTAATCCTTTAACATTAGCCAGGAAAGTAACGGATTCCTTACCGTCAATTAATCGATGATCATAGGAAAGCGCCACATACATCATCGGTCGAATCACCACTTGGCCATTTTCAGCCACCGGCCGTTCTTGTATTTTGTGCATACCCAAAATTGCACATTGCGGTGCATTTAATAGCGGTGTAGCCATGAGTGAACCAAAGACTCCCCCATTCGTAATAGTAAACGTACCGCCTTGCATTTCTTCCAAGGTCAGCTTACCAAGACGTGCTTTTTCCGCATATTCAGCAATCTTTGCCTCGATTTCTGCAGTAGTCATCTTATCTGCATCACGTAATACTGGCACCACCAAACCACGATCAGTGGAAACAGCTACGCCAATATCATAATAACCATGATAGATCGTATCGTTACCATCTATCGAAGCATTCACGATAGGCGAACGTTTTAAAGCTTCGACACAGGCACGCACAAAAAATGACATAAAACCCAGACGAACCTTGTATATTTTCTCAAATTTTTCTCGGAAGCGGCTGCGTATATCAATTACTTGAGCCATATTAATTTCATTAAATGTCGTCAACATTGCAGTATTTTGTGCTACTTCTAACAAACGTTCCGCAATACGCGCTCGCATACGTGTCATCGGTACACGTTTTTCAGGACGAGCACCCGTTAGGGTGGAATCAATAGTAGAAGTGGTGACAGGTGATGCGCTGATCGCTGCCATCACATTTTCTTTCGTGATGCGGCCGCCTTTTCCTGTCCCTTTCACTTGAGAAATATCCACTTCATGTTCTGCCACCACACGACGAACAGAGGGACTAAGCGTTGGTGATTCTTGAGAAGAACCAGATGGACTCGTTGAAGAAGGACTAGTTGGCTGTACTGGAGAGATGACACTAGCCTTTTGAGAAACTGCCGGTGCCGCTTGTTGAGCTGGCTCAGCTGTTTTCTTTTCAGCCGGTGTGGTCACCGCATCAATGAATGCAATCACTTCTTCAGCATGAACAATGCTTCCTGTTTCTTTAAGAATTTCCTTTAATACACCGTCATTTGGTGCTGGAACTTCAAGCATCACTTTATCTGTTTCAAGATCAACAATATTTTCATCACGCTTGACTGTATCGCCTGCTTTTTTATACCAAGTCGCAACGGTTGCCTCTGAAATAGATTCAGGTAACAAAGGAACTTTCACTTCTATCGACATCACCATTTTTCCTTCTTACAGATTTGTATCACTTTTAAAAATCAGCGGGAACCGCTGCTATACAACTTACTTTAACGCTTTCATCACTAATTCATGTTGTTCTTTTTCATGGAGTGCATGATAACCAACTGCAGATGATGCTGAAGCTGATCGACCAACATATCGTAGTATCTGTCCATCTTTTACTAGTAAGGATAGATACGCCTGTATAAACACCCAGGCTCCTTGATTTTGTGGTTCTTCTTGACACCAAATAATATCTTTAACGTGGCTATAGGGTGCAAAAATTTTTCTACAAAAAGCATCAGGGAAGGGATACAGCTGCTCGATACGAATAATAGCAACATTATCTAATTTCAATTCTCGTCTGCTCTGGAGCAATTCATAATATATCTTACCGCAACAAAAAATAACCCGCTCAACCTTTTTACTATCTACTGGATCAACCTCTGGTATAAGCAACTGGTAACCACCCTCTGTTAAATCATCTAAATGAGAAACAACTAAGGGGTGACGTAATAAGCTCTTTGGTGTCATCACAATAAGCGGTTTGCGATAAGGCCGTAACATCTGACGACGTAATAAGTGGAAAATTTGCGCTGGTGTGGAGGGCACACAAACTTGAATATTATCTTGAGCACAGAGTTGTAAGTAGCGTTCTAAACGCGCTGATGAGTGTTCAGGGCCCTGGCCTTCGTAGCCATGAGGTAATAACATCACTAAACCGCATAATCTTCCCCACTTTTGTTCTCCTGAACTAATAAATTGATCGATGACAACTTGTGCGCCATTGGCAAAATCACCGAATTGCGCTTCCCATATCACTAAAAAATTGGGTTCGGCGGTTGCATAACCATATTCAAAAGCTAATACCGCTTCTTCCGACAAGAGCGAATCGACCACATTAATCTGTGCTTGTTTGGCAGAAATGTGACTTAATGGAATATAGACATCATTATTAGTTTGGTTATATAAAATAACATGCCGATGTGCAAATGTACCTCGTCCAACATCCTGACCACATAAACGAATGGGATAGCCTTCGTCTAATAACGTTGCATACGCCATATTTTCTGCATAACCCCAATTCATGGGGACCTCACCCTTTATCATTTTCTTTTGCGTATCAAGCATTTTTTTTACTTGTGGTTGGATAACAAAACCTTCTGGCACCATCCCTAATTGAGTAGCAATTTGCTTCAATCGCTCGCCTGAGACACCAGTTTTCGTAGTCTCAGTCCAAGACTTATTCATGAATGGTTCCCAGTTCACAATAAACTCATACACCGATTTGTTTTCTACTTTTACAATAGGTTTGCCATCATCCAACATTTGTCGATAGGTATCTGCCAATACTTTTTCAGCTTGATCTTGAATATCGCCTGCAGCCGTTAATTTTTTTGCATAAATCAAATAAGTAGCAGGCAATGATTTTATTATTTTATACATCACTGGTTGGGTCGCTGATGGTTCATCTGCTTCGTTGTGCCCATGACGCCGATAACAAACTAAATCAATGACAACATCACGTTTGAAAGTTAGTCGATAATCAATGGCAAATAAGGCAGCAAAATAAACCGCTTCGGGATCATCTGCATTAACATGCAAAATAGGTGCTTCCACCATCTTTGCCACATCCGTGCAATAAGTTGTAGAGCGTGCATCTTTAGGATTGCTAATCGTAAAACCAATTTGATTATTAATAACGATATGGATAGAGCCACCCACTGTAAACCAGCGGGTTTGCGATAACTCAAACGTTTCCATGACGACACCCTGGCCTGCAAAAGCTGCATCACCATGAATTTGGATAGCGACTGCTCGCTGTTGATCGGTATCGCGACGACGTCGTTGTCTCGCTCTGACTGAGCCTTGCACAACAGGCGAAACAATTTCAAGATGCGAAGGATTAAAAGCTAATGCGATATGAATTTGGCCATAGTTAGTTTCCACATTTGATGAGTAACCCAGATGATATTTCACATCACCCGAATGAGTTGCTGATACCCCTTTTCCTTCAAAAGCAGAAAATATTTCCTTCGGTTCTTTGCCAACTATATTCACCAACACATTCAAACGACCACGATGTGCCATACCAATAATTAATTCTTTCACGCTATGTTGAGCACTTCGCTGAATAATAGTATCTAATAGCGGAATAAGACTATCACCACCTTCTAAGGAAAAACGCTTTTGTCCCACATATTTAAATCCGAGATATTTTTCTAATCCATCGGCTATCACTAATTTATCTAAAATACGTTGTTTTTCTTCTTTGCTTGGCTTGAAATTCAACCAATTTTTTTCAATACGCGTTCGTATCCACTCTACTTCTTCAGTACGATCAATGTGCATGTATTCAAAACCAATGGTATGACAATAGCATCGACGTAAAGCTTGATAAATTTCTCGAAGAGAAGTGGAATCGGAATGAAAACTTGAAAATGAACCAACATGAAAAGATCGATCAAGATCCTTTTCTGAAAAACCATACTGCGCTAGCTCTAGATTGGGATTATGAATTCCGTTATATAATTTCAAAGGATCGATATCGGCCTGTAAATGACCTAAGCGTCTATAAGCAGAAATTAACTCAATCACCCGTTCTTGTTGCTCTTGAAATGGTCCAATATTGGCTGATGCTTTTTGGGATTGCCTAGCTAACTGTAAAAATTGTTCACGAATGGCGGTATGCGAGATATCAGGGGAAGGACGAGCAATGGATTGCAACAATTGATCAAAATACGATCGCCATTCTGCGGTAACCTGTTGAGGATTGGTTAAATATATTTCATATAAATCTTCTAAATAGCCCTCATTACCAGCTTCAAGAAAAGAATCTTGTTGCCATTGTTGCATTGATTTTGATTTGAGCATCATCAAACTACTACTCTTTTAAATATAGAAATATTGTACCATTCTGTGTTTATTCTCTAGCGCAAAAAAAGTTTAGCGCAAGCTAAGCTTGTGCAGTCAAAATGCATGAGCGTGGAGCATTAGCATAACATTTGTATCTGATAAAAATCTTATTATTATAATAGTTTACAACAAAAAATTAAACAGATTCCTTAAGAATTTCATCTTTAATATTATTGATAGCTTCTAAGGGATTTAAATCTTTTGGGCAAACATCCACGCAATTCATAATACCACGACAACGATAAAGACTAAATGGGT
>Ga0155582_140_pt4 | contig 45730 bp, 45 predicted proteins | sample RifCSPhighO2_12_FD_107239 | JGI IMG/M metagenome (GOLD analysis project Ga0155582, IMG submission 107239) | Gammaproteobacteria bacterium RIFCSPHIGHO2_12_FULL_37_14
GATACTAATATTTGCATTTATATTGCCAAGCAAAAACCACTCAGTGTTTTGAAAAAATTTGAACAAATTGAGGTGGGTGATGTAGGCATGTCCATTGTTACCTATGGCGAATTGCTTTATGGAGCACAAAAAAGCCATCATGCCAAAAAAACACATTTGGTATTAGATGAGTTAGTAAGCCTTATTCCACCGTTGCCTATGTCTATACAGGTCGCTAAATATTATGGTGATGTCCTCAGCAAGTTGGAAAAACAAGGAAAGCCCATCGGTAATAATGACTTATGGATTGCAGCCCATGCATTAACGTTAGAATTAGTTCTTATAACTAATAATGTGAAGGAATTCTCCAAGGTTCCTCGTCTCAAAATAGAGAATTGGGTTGCTTGAATATACATTACCTAAATGGGCTATTTTCAGTAAAGTCTAGATTATTTTTACGAAAATTACTCGTATTTTATGCTTTGGAATATACTGTCGAAAAAACGCTAAACACCGTTTTAGGCAAAGTTAGTAAACAGGTGTTTAGCTTGTTAATTTATGAAGCAAGTAGTATAAAAACAGCGTATGCATTTATCTCGGTTTAGGTTTGCTAGATGATACTATTTCTACTGGTCTCCAGTGGCTAGTGGGTTTAGCAAAGATACTGTCATCACAGTAGAAAGTTAGTCTGCGATCTAATGAATTACGCTTTAAGGTAATCCAAGTCTTATCTTTACATTCTGAGAGAGGAATAAATTTATCTTGATGTTGTGGAAATAGATTAGTGAATGTTACCGGTACATTGGTTTCAGTAAAATGATAATTAACCATTGCTAATTGCTCTTCAGGAGATAATTCTTTAAAAGATAATAAATTTCTTTCTCGCTTAAAATAAACATAAGGACTATCAAAATATATAAAAGTTTCTGATGCGTATTGAGAATACAAAAGTGTTGAAAGGACAGGAAAACGGATAGAGCTCAACATAAGATAATCATTCACAAAATCAGCGCTAGTAAAACAATAACCGTTGGAAGGATAAAAATTAATATAGAAGAATTTTTTATTGTATTTTTCACGCATAATATCAAATAAAGCATCTGGTTCTTTATAAGGATTAGAATCTTTACTATCTTTTATTAGCCAACTATCTGCCTTCAACAATTCGAGTTCAGTTAAATCTGTTTCATTGGGTACCGATAAATCACCGAGCGCATTATTCTCCAATAATTTTGAGATGACATACTCTTGAATAGCGTGACTATAAGCAGCATGCGTTCTCGAATTATTATCAGGAAAACCAAGAGCCTCTGTAAAAATAATGCCACGACCAATCAAGCTTTGAGCATCAGGTGTGGGTATGGCACCAAACAGAGTATGCCAACTATCGCTATCAGAAAAATTTTTAGATGCCCGAATATTAATACCGTTCTGTTGTAATTGTTTTTTTAATGGTAGTGTTAGAATTTGTATAGGATATTGAACTTTCATTATCTCAGCAGAAATCACTGGAAAATGTGAATTCTTTTTCATCGGATGCCCAGGAATCATATTTTTCGATGGGACAATATAAAATTCATGTGGACATAATTTTTTTCTCCATAAATTTTCGGTGGAAAAACCGGATGCGCGCATATTCATTGCGCATGCTAATTCTAGCGTATCAAGTGCAGCATCAACTTTTTCTTTTCTATGTAAAAAAATATCGAGTAAAATTGCTTTAATCTTCAATATTTTTTGAAATCGGATATCAGATATATTATGTGGTTTTTCAATATGGTTTAAGAGGCCGTTGTATATCGTTATGGTTGCATTGACCTTGCTTGGTTGCCATATAGTTGATTCAACACTGTATGGTAGTGCAGCACATTCATGCTCTGTGAGGATCGTTTTGTCAGGTATAGAGAGTATTCTTCTAGGAGGGTACATAGGAATTTATCCATTATTGGATTTTTAGAACATAATTGTAACATAATTGATCTATTTGGCAATAAAAAGGGTTACAGTAAGTGGTTCTAAAAATATATTTTGCCTAATGAGAAGTACCTTGAGAATAGATATAAAATGACTGCCCAAACTTTTTTTACGCAATATATTGCGTAAAAAAAACAAACATTTGAAGTATCATCAGCATCATTTATGAGGGTCTAGGGTTCTAGTCGTACTAAATACAATTAGTTATTTATCTATTTGATTTATTTAAAGTAAATGACTGAACAAGTTTACTTTTGTAATACCCATAATTGACATATATGTCGATATCTAGTATTATAAAAAATGAGGCCAATATGAAGCAATATAATCCTAGACAAAGTGTAGAGCTATTCCATCTGCTTTTTCTATCTCAGTTGGGTCGAAAGGTTGATAAAAAACTGTATGTCTTAAAAGGTGGATGCAATATGCGTTTTTACTTTAAAAGCATAAGATACTCTGAGGATATGGATATCGATATTCAAATTATTAATAAAGAGACATTGTTTAAAAATGTGAATAAGATTCTGAGCTCTGTACCATTCAATAATATTCTGCAAGCTCATGGTATAGAAATATTAAACATAAGCAGTCCAAAACAAACACCTACAACGCAGAGGTGGAAAATTGAATTAAAATCAAAACAGACTGCATTACCCCTGCATACTAAAGTTGAATTTTCACGGCGTGAATTTGAAAATGATACAATTTATGAGCCTATTGATTCGCAAATAATAAGACAATATTCACTCTTGCCATTTATGACGAACCATTATTCTATCCAGAGCATGTTTCGACAGAAAGTTCGCGCGTTAGCTTTACGAAGAGAAACCCAATCAAGAGACATTTTTGATTTATATCTTCTTGTTAGTTCAGGCAATCATTTTGAATTAGATGAGAACACAATCGCTATGTTAGAAGATGCAAAATCTAAAGCAAATGGAATAGCTTTTGAGGATTTTAAAGGGCAAGTCGTAGCCTATTTACCAGAGGACCAACAAAAGGAATACGATGATGCGTCAATGTGGAATGTTATTGTGAAAACTATTATAGCATCGATGGATAAATGCAAGCATGAAGTTAATTGATGTCTATACAAAATTAAAAGAATTAAATTCACCTATCATTCAAACGAATGATGCTGCAGCTTTCCTTGGTATTTGTGTTAATCATGCAAATAAATTGTTATCTAGAATTTCTAAAACAAACCAGATTATTCATATTAAACACGGTGCCTGGGTATTTCCTGATACTGACCCGTTAATATTACCTAATTTTTTGACATCGCCTTTTCCTTCATATGTATCCTTACAAACTGCATTGTATTTTCATAATATGATTTCACAAATACCAAATATTATTTATGCTGTTTCGGTTGGGAGAACGAAAGTTTATAAAACTTCCATCGCAACTGTCTCGATACATCATATACATCCATCATTTTATTTTGGCTATGTTGAAAAAGGTGTAGATGGATTATTAAAGATTGCCTCTCCTGAAAAAGCATTGCTAGATATTTTTTACTTAAGTCAAACAAAAACGAGGTTATTTAAAACATTACCGGAAGTGGAGTTGCCTAAAAATTTTAAAATATCAGTTACAAATAGAATGATAGCAAAAATTACCTCTGTTCGAAAAAGAACTCTTGTGAAACGTCGTTTTTCTGATTTTATCGATAGTATTAAAGGTAATCAAAACTATGAAAATGAGGCCTAATTGATTTACTTTTTTTCTTTATAATGGGCCCACTAGGACTTGAACCTAGGACCAAGGGATTATGAGTCCCCTGCTCTGACCACTGAGCTATGGGCCCGGATGAATGGCAAAAACAGTGCCAATCATATATCGAATTTCTAGTACATTCTAGTATTAGGTGGTGTCAATTTTAATATGAATATCTATCCAAAAGAAGGTTGAGTTTTTAGTCTGGTGATGCAAATAATTAAAACGAGTGGAATAATAATATCCATCCAAAACCAGGTACCAGCATTGCCGACTGTCAAATCACGACTCATGAGAATTTGATACAGATGTCCGACAGCATCACCCCATAACCAAAAAGTATTGCCAATGACAGTTGCTAAGCGAAATCCATAACTTGCTCTAAACGAAAGCACACCTATCATGCCGAATCCCAAATTAGCAGCAGCCACTTCAAATTGAAACGGACTATTTTGCCAACCGATGATTGAGGCGGTATAAATAGGAAAAAATGCATGCATAGCAAATGCATAAAGTGCAGTGAAGCCGAGAGGTAATAAAGCAGTCCAACGATAAAATACTTCATAAGCGGAAGCTTGGCCACGGATTCTTTGGATGGGCCAATCAATTAATGCAATAATTATTGCTAACAAAAATAACAAAAAACCCAAATTTTCCAGTGCCAGTGTAATTTGCTCGTTAAACATCCATGTATGCTCCTGTCTGAATAATGAAAGGATAGCTTAAATCGAATTAAGCTGATTATCCTGGATTTGGTAGTTGAAATCTACGAGTAGATTTTAGATTGCACAACTATGTTATACTATTTTATAGCCTAAATTTTATTTTTTTATAAAAAAATCAATTAAATCAAAAATTTAGGTAAAGGAGCTGGATCTATGAAATTCAAAAAAAAAGGTTTAAGTACGATTGCTCTGGGTTTGATCATTTCACTATTAGCGCCTACTTATCTAAATGCTGAAAGTACTTCTGGTGGCGATTCTACTAAAATACAAGGGGTTTCTGCTCCAACGATACAAAGACGCGAATGTTTTGGCGTCAATACTGCGGTGATAACTGTCACTGATTCGAGAGTGGGAAATGGGGGTTGCGATAACTATTACTGTCCGTATTCAATTATACAAGATCCAACACCACACTCTCCAACGTGCATGAGAACAGGATTTTATTCTTTTAATACTAGCACAGCAGAATACTTTGGTAGTCTTCCATCGGGTTGTTTATATGCTCCCTATGTGATGTACGGACGCACCAAAAGTGGCAGTAAATGTCAAATTTATTGCGTACAAATCAGTGTTACATCTGTCTCACCACAAAGTAATTGTCGATGGGTAAACGACTAGTGACAATGTTTTATTGTTTTATTCCTGCTCTTCTAAAAAGCTTCGTAATTGTTCTGCACGTGAAGGATGACGGAGCTTTCGCAGAGCTTTCGCTTCAATTTGTCGAATACGTTCACGAGTCACATCAAATTGTTTACCGACTTCTTCCAACGTATGATCAGTATTCATATTGATACCAAAACGCATGCGTAACACTTTTGCTTCACGAGGAGTGAGAGAGCCCAATACTTTTTGTACCGCTTCAGACAAACCAAAATTAGTAGCGGCATCAATAGGTGACAGAGTGCCAATATCTTCGATAAAATCACCGAGATGCGAGTCTTCATCATCTCCAATAGGTGTTTCCATCGAAATAGGTTCTTTGGCAATTTTTAAAATTTTGCGAATTTTATCTTCAGGAATACTCATGCGCCGACTGAGTTCTTCCGGAGTAGGTTCTTGACCAGTTTCTTGTAATAGTTGACGAGAAATACGATTGAGTTTGTTGATTGTTTCAATCATGTGCACTGGAATACGGATAGTTCGAGCTTGATCTGCAATTGAACGGGTAATGGCTTGTCGTATCCACCAGGTTGCATAGGTTGAGAATTTATAACCACGCTGATATTCGAATTTATCAACCGCTTTCATTAAACCAATGTTTCCTTCTTGAATAAGATCAAGAAATTGCAATCCACGATTGGTATATTTTTTTGCGATTGAAATTACTAAACGCAAATTTGCTTCAACCATTTCTTTTTTTGCACGGCGTGCTTTTGCTTCGCCAATAGATAGTCGTCGATTGACTTCTTTAATTTCTGCAATCGACATACGCATTTGTTCTTCGAGCGTGATGAGTTTTTTCTGTGCGCGGCAAACATCAGGTATATATTTTTCTAATTCACTATAATGAGAATTATTTTCGTATTGATTAATCCATTGAAGATTTGTTTCGTTGTTGATAAATGAATTAACAAATGCTTTACGCGGTAATTTGCCCTTATTAACACATAAATCCATAATCGTGCGCTCTTGAAATCTGATTTCATCAAGCATGCTACGCATTTTTTTGGATAATTTATTAAATTGTCTAGGAGACAATTTAATATCCATAAAGTATTTAGCTAATTCTTCGCGTTTTGATATATATTTTTTATGTTTTTGCCCAAATTTTTTCTCTATAGTGATAATTTCATTATACAGTTTACGTAATCCGTCGAAGCGTTCTTTCGCAACTTCTAAATCAAGGCCAGCATCATCATCAAATGGGTCAGCTGTACCATCGCCTTCCTCATCTTCTTCAGCGACTGCTGCAGGAGGTTCTGGTTCTTTCTCTTCATCTTCGCCTTCAAGATTTGGCTCAATGTAACCACTAATGATATCGCTTAAGCGCAATTCGCTCTTTTCAACACGATCAAAATCAGCTAATACTTCAGCGATCATTTGTGGTTGGTAAGCAAGCGTCGTAAGCATTTGGTTAATGCCTTCTTCAATACGCTTGGCAATAGCGATTTCACCTTCACGAGAAAGCAATTCAACTTTACCCATTTCTCGCATATACATTCGTACTGGATCGGTGGTGCGACCAATCTCGCCTTCTACTACCGCTAAAGCATTCGCTACTTCTTCTGCTGCGACTTCGTCTGTTGCTTCATTTTCAGTGAGCAAGAATTCTTCGATTTCAGGCGGCTCTTCGGCAACTCGAATACCCATATCATTTATCATGCTGATAATATCTTCGATTTGCTCAGGATCAGTGATATCGGCTGGTAGATGATCGTTTACTTCAGCATAAGTAAGATAACCTTGTTCTTTTCCACGGGTTATCAAATCTTTAAGACGAGATTTTTGGGATTCTTTTTGCGGATCTTGATCCATAGAGTACCTTATAAAAATAGTTTAATTAAAGTATAAATCAAGCCAACGAATTTACTTATATTTTTTTATGAAAAAAGAACTTCTAGTATAACATATATTTAAATATTTCTTGCATCATCATCTACGGCTAATGCTTTCTTTTTACTAATACAATCAGCTAATTTGAGTTTTTCGCTTTCAGATAATCCTTCGCCTGCCGCTTTTGATAGTAATCCATTGATTTCATTATCAAATTTGAAAAGTGATAATTGCCGTATAGCGCCTAGAAAGCCACTCTCAATACTATTATTAGGAAGGAGATGATGCCAATTTGCTAATTCAGCAATGAGAGATTCTTCGGAATCGCCTCGCCAGTATTCAATCAGTCCTCCTGGCGTAATCTGTGGTTTTTGTTGAGTTAGTTCGATGAGATGAGTCAGGAGTGGATAGCCTGAAAGATCGTTTTCTAGTAGTGTTTTTGAAAAGGCAATGCTCAGATGAGGGTGTTGGATTAATAAAGCTAAGGCTAATCTGAGAGCAGCAGGCAACTTGGTTAATGGTTGCGATGGCGCTAGCGAGGATGGTTTGGATATTCCTGTCATATTGGAATGTCCCATTTGTTGTTTAATCTTATTCAGATCGACTCGAGCTCGCTTACTCAATTCTTCCATTAAAATGCCTTGAAAAATACAAGGAGGAATTTGTTTGATATAGCTGATGGCATTTGCTGCAAACCCAGCGCGGCCTTCCATGGTGGTGATGTCGCCTTGTTGACTGAGTGATTGGAAGAAAAAATTTGATAATGAAAGAGCAGTCAGTAGCAATTTTTCAAATTGAGTTTGTTCTATTTTCCGAATCAGGCTGTCAGGGTCTTCACCATCTGGTAAGAATAGAAAGCGTATTTGCAAATCATCTTGCATCATGGGCAGAATAACTTGCAGAGCACGCCATGCAGCATTTCGACCTGCAGGATCGCCATCAAAACAAAAAATAATTTCAGAAGTATAACGAAATAGACGTTGTAGATGATGTTGTGTTGTGGCTGTTCCTAAGGTTGCTACTGCATAGGTAATGTTATGTTGAAAAAGAGCCAGTACATCCATATAACCTTCAACAATCAACATACGATCCAATTTTCTATTAGATTTAATTGCATGATGTAAACCATAAAGTTCATGACCTTTTTGAAAAAGGATAGTTTCTGGCGAGTTTAAATATTTTGGCTCACCTTGTTCTATAATACGTCCTCCGAAACCAATGATGCGTCCTCGATAATCATGAATAGGAAACAATATACGGTCACGAAAACGATCATAATAACCGCCTTCATCACGCTTAACGATTAAACCCACATCTAGCAAATTTTTTTTGTCAGTCTCTGTTTTGCCGAATTGATCAAGTAAATGATTCCAGCTATTAGGCGCATATCCTAAGCTAAATTGTTGAGCAATCGTACCAGAAATTCCTCGATGTTTGAGATAATGGATAGCGCGATTTGAATGACGCATTTGTTCGTAATAATAAGTAGCCACTTGTTTCAGTAGTTCGTGAAGACTAGCACTTGAACGATTTTTCTTTACCATTTCATTTGTCTGCGGCAATTCCATGCCTGCATAGGTTGCTAATGCTTCAATGGCTTCAGGAAAACTTAAACGATCATGTTGTATCATGAAGTCGATAGCATTACCATGTGCACCACAACCAAAACAATAATAAAATTGTTTGGTTTGACTAACAGAAAATGAAGCAGATTTTTCATTATGAAATGGACAGCAAGCAAAATAATTGCTTCCTGATTTTTTACGGAGAGGTAATTGCGTATTGATTAAATCAACCAAATCAACTTTGGCGAGTAATAAATCTATAAATTCACGCGGGATGGCGCCAATCATTGTCAAAACCACCTACTAACAAGTAAACGTTCATCAAAATCACTAATCAACTGCACAGGATGAACGATTATCTAACAACATAATGTTAAATGTTATAGCAGATTTGTTGTTTTCACGCGAGTTTTACTATTAACCTGTTTACGAAGTGAATGATATCAATCGTGCCTTAGCGTAGCATGGTCATATAAGCTGGCAACCTGACATCCGCTTCCTCATAACCAATATTAAGAATAGGACGTTTATCAGCACTGACCATGGCAAGACTATCACCGCATTCGCCACTGGTAGTATAGGCTATTGTAGAGATAGCAGTTGAGACGGCACAGGCGAAAAATCCTACTTTGTATACAATCGGGGCAGCCAGGCAGCAGAACGATCCCGCTTTGATGATGTTTCTGTACTCTGCGCTGTCTTTATCATCAAAACCAACACGGGAAGAAAAACGGTTCCATTGTCGTCGTGCTTCATTGACTTGAACAATGACAAAATCTTTAAATTCTTGAGAAAGTGAGGGATTATTTATTCTTGAATTCACAAAAGAGAAAAATTGATTATTGGATAAAAAGAACTGATTCACAATATCATAAGCGGCATTTAAATCATGGTTATTAAGGGAATGATGATGGGTAGATTGGGTTAAATATTGATGAATTGCACGAATCACGCGGATATAAAAATCACTTGTTCCACCAAAAAATTTAGCATGATAGTTGTTCCAAGACTTATTTCGCTTTTTATAACAATCCGAAATAAATGCTATTTTATCAATGATTGAAAGTGCATCATAATTTTTTGGTTTATCGTAGGAATAGAAAATGTTCATGATATTTTTCCTTAGAATTATATTTTTTCAAATTCTTTTTAAAAACATTTTACGAAATTGATTTTTCAGGAAGTTTTTGATAATTGTTCTTTCACTTTAGTACTGACTAGGGTCATGTCGGCTTTACCTTGGAGGCTAGTTTTTAATATGCCCATTACTTTACCCATATCTTTTGGAGAAATTGCGCCAGATTCTTGAATGGCCGCTGTAACAGCCTGATCAATTTCAGCTGCTGAAAGTTGTGCTGGAAGATATTGTTGAATAATACGAATTTCCTCGGCTTCTATTTGCACTAAATCAGGACGATTTCCTGTTTCGAATTGCGAAATAGAATCACGACGTTGCTTAATCATTTTATTCAATGTGGCAAGAATTTGTTCGTCAGAAAGAACAATACGTTCGTCAACTTCGCGTTGTTTGAGAGCAGCAAGAATGAGACGAATTGTCCCCAACCGTTCTTTTTCATGATTACGCATAGCCGTTTTCATGTCTTCAAGAACTTTTTCCTTGATTGTTGAGGTCATACCGATTCCTTAGAAAGAGCAGTTTTAAGCAGCTTCTTTTTCTTTTTTGCTGCCTGTTCCAATAGGTTGGCGATCACGTTCCAGGGCCATTTGCTCGCGGAGGTTTTTTTTCTGATAGCGTTTTACTGCTGCTGCTTTTTTACGCTTACGTTTCCAAGTTGGTTTTTCATAGAATTCGTGACGTCTTAAGTCAGCAAGGATTCCAGCTTTTTCGCAAAGTCGTTTGAAGCGACGTAGGCTTAATTCAAAATTTTCATTATCTTTTACGCGTACAGTTGGCATACCTGAAGTGCATCTCCTGGTTATTTGTCAGAACGAGGGGGCAATTGTAATACTGTTACTTAGAGCTTGTCAAAGAATGCTGATACAATGCAGCAGTTTTCTGAAATTTTCATGTTGGCGTGCAGGTAGATAGGTAATTAAAAATGTATGTTTTAGGTATAGAAACATCTTGCGATGAAACGGGGATAGCAATATATGACGCGCATCATGGATTGCTATCCCATCATATATATAGCCAAATCACCACACATGCACCATTTGGCGGTGTCGTTCCTGAGTTAGCTTCCCGGGACCATATACGCAAAATAGCACCCATGATTGAGGAGATTTTGCGCAATTCACATTTAACAATGAAAGATATCAATGGGATTGCCTATACTAAAGGTCCTGGTTTAGTAGGTGCATTATTAGTTGGTGCGATGCTAGGTAGAACCTTGGGATTTGCACTGAATATCCCGACAATTGGTGTGCATCATTTAGAAGGGCATTTATTCTCACCATTTTTAGAGGTCAATCCCCCACCATTCCCTTTTCTAGCTTTGCTAATTTCTGGTGGGCATACCGAATTAGTAGTGGTAAACGCGCTGGGTAATTATTCTGTCATTGGCGATACGATAGACGATGCTGTAGGCGAAGCATTTGATAAAGTAGGTAAGTTATTAGGACTAGGTTATCCAGGCGGTGCACCATTAGCATCATTGGCTGAATTCGGACAGTCAACACGATTCCATTTTCCCAGGCCCATGGTTGATAGGCCAGGATTGGATTTTAGTTTTAGTGGATTGAAAACGTTTGCTTTAAATACAGCAGAAAAATATGGTTTAGAAGAACAAACGAAGGCAGATATTGCACGAGCATTTCAAGATGCAGTAGTTGAGACATTGATGATCAAGTGTCGTCGAGCATTAAAACAAACAAAATTACAACATTTAGTGGTGGCAGGTGGAGTGGGAGCAAATTGCGCATTGCGCACCACACTGGCCACTATGACTGAGAAACTTAAGGTATTACTACATTATCCTCGTCATGAATTTTGTACCGATAATGGTGCAATGATTGCTTATGTCGGTTGTCAGCGATTATTAGCAGGCCAACAGGATAATCTTGAAGTAGAAGTGTATCCACGATGGCCATTGAGTCAAGTAACGATAGTAAACAAGTAATTATTAATTGCTAAATTTTATTTTTTCTTTTGAATTAACGATAGCGGCTTGTATATTGTCTACTTGTTCTTCTGTTTTGGTTTGATTAAAGAAAAGCCAAGCACCAGTTATTTTTCTATGTAAAATAATTGGGAAGACAAATAAAATTGCTGGAATATTCAACAATCTCTTATAACCACGACGAATAGCAAAAATATTGTCCTGACTATGTAAATTTTTAATGATATCTAATTTAAAATTGAGAATTTCAAATTTTTTAAATAAATTATTTTCTTCGGTAGCTTCGGAAACAGATTTACTTTGTAGTGCTTCTCTTAATTGAGTAGCAAGCTTCCAAGCGCTCTCTCCTTTTTGAGGGTATTTTTGATCTAAACTTGATTTAAAAGCATGAGCTGCCATTTCAGCAATTTCTTTCAATACTTGAGATTTAATGCTTTCATTCCAAGCAAATAATTGATTGGCGGATAGATCAGTGTCTTGAAGGCTATCCATGAGGGCTTGAAAAAATTTATCACTGTTTTTTTCGATTAGTAAATTAATTAGCTCAGCAAAAAATAAATTCTTTTCAAAAAATAAAGCTTCGATAATGGCTTGAGTATAGTATGTTTCGTAGCTTGCTTTATTCCACGCTTGTTCGCGATGAGGATTGTTATCAGGCGTATCAGTAGAAATTTTCCCGGGATAAATAAATTTAGTTTTTAATAATTTTTTAAAACTTTCATCATCATCAGCAGTCATATGCTGCTTAAGTTTAACCTGAATAGCATCAAAATGTGAAGGTTGTACGCCACGAAAATAACCAAGCGATATATATTTTTCATATTCGTTTTTGTGTTTTGGCGAAAGCTCAACTGATTCACCGCAAGCATTGTAATGAAGATAATAAGTGGTATCACCATGTTGATCCCCAATGGACCAAACAACTTTTAATTTTGATTTCTGTTTTGGCATGTTGCTTCCTTGCTTTTTCAATTAAAAATGAATCTTTCTTTCCTTTCCTTGCATCAAATGAATGATATTAGAGCGATGTCGATAAATTAACACGATGCTGATAAAAGTAATCGCAATTATATAACTTACTTCACCAGAAAAAAACCAAATATAAATAGGCGCAAGTAACGATGCGATGAGTGACGATAATGAAGAATATCGAAAAAAGATGGCAATCAGTAACCAAGTTACCATCCAAGCGAATCCTGTGGGCCAAGAGAGAGCAAGTAAACAGCCTAATGCAGTCGCCACTCCCTTTCCTCCTTGAAAATGGAAGAAAACAGGATAGAGATGCCCAATGAAAGCGCCAGAAGCAACCAAGGCCAACTCATTTTCTTGTAAACCGTACCATTTCGCAATTAAAATGGGAATGACTCCTTTCAGCACATCACCTAATAAGGTAACAACAGCTGCTGTTTTCCCACCGATGCGTAATACATTGGTTGCCCCGGGATTTTTTGAGCCCTGGGTGCGAGGATCAGGCAATCCCATTATTTTACAAACAATAATTGCACTCGAGAGCGAGCCAAAGAGGTAAGCGATAACAGGTGCGATGAAAGCTTCAATGTAGAACATATTATTCCTTGAATGGAAGACGGAGTCTAAGTTTAGCTTTTTTATTCTGCTTTATCATGAAATAATTCATTATCCAAGGCAAATGAAGTTTTTGGTTTCTTCATGTTTTTATTGACAAAAAGACGACAGAACTAGGAAATCCAGGTTATACTTCTTAAAATACTCTCTTCTAAGGTTTTTTTGTATGTCAACTACTCGAGATAATCTTATTTGGATCGATCTGGAAATGACGGGTTTACAATCGGAAGATCGTATTATTGAGATTGCTACTATTGTCACTGATTCAGATTTAAATGAATTGGCAGAAGGTCCAGTGTTTGTTATCCATCAAGCAGATAATTTATTAGCTAATATGGATGATTGGAACACTGAACATCATACAAATTCTGGTTTGATTGAGCGGGTAAAAGCAAGCCAGATAAATGAAAAGTTTGCAGAAACAGAAACGATAGCGTTTTTAAAACAGTATGCACTTGAAGGCAAGTCTCCTATGTGCGGTAACAGCGTGTGGCAAGATAGACGTTTTTTATCGCGCTATATGCCACTTTTAGAAAAATATTTCCATTATCGTATGATTGATGTGAGCACACTCAAGGAATTAGCTTTACGCTGGGCTCCGCAAATATATCAAGGTGTACAAAAAGAATCTCGTCATCGAGCACTTGATGATATTCGTGAGTCAATTGAAGAATTAAAATATTATCGATCTGAGTTTTTACGGATAAATTAGTTAGCACACGTCTCACTGCATGGTATATATTGGCACTAATTAAAACGCTGTACCAGCTATTCTATTCAAACGAGGAAATGACGTGTGGATTTTAAATTAATTGGCTGTATTTTACTGATTGTTGGTACTGCGATTGGTGCAGGTATGTTGGCACTACCAATTGCCACTGCGCATTTGGGTTTTGTCGGATCAATCGTATTGTTATTGTCCATTTGGGTAGTGATGACGGCAGGCGCCTTACTCATTTTAGAGGTCAATCTCTGGTTACCAAAAAATAGTAATCTCATTTCTATGGCTAAAGTGACGATTGGCCCAATGGGACAAATTATTGCTTGGTTATCTTATTTACTCTTATTGTATTCGCTTTTGTGCGCTTATATTGCTGGAGGAAGTGATTTATTCCATAACTTGCTATCAGTCGCGAATATCAACATACCAACAGGCATAGCAGCAATAATTTTTACGATTCTGTTTGGGATAATTGTTTATTTAGGCATTCGCATCGTAGATTACGTCAATCGTGGGTTGATGGTAGTTAAGCTAGGCGCATATCTATTATTAATTTTTTTGCTATTGCCATTAGTGGATGCTGCCAAGCTGATGGCTGGGACAATCAGTGAAATCACGTCTGTAACAGCTATCACAGTCACTATTACTTCATTTGGTTACGCAGCCATTGTTCCGAGTTTACGAATTTATTTTGCTGGGGACATTAGAAAACTTAAGATAGCTATCATTGTAGGTAGTTTTATTCCACTGATTTGTTATCTCTTTTGGGATATGGTAATCATGGGAATTATCCCATTGCATGGCGATAGCAGTTTAACCACTATTTTGCAATCCAAAAATTCCACGAGTGAGCTAGTGAATGTATTAAATTCTACCGTCACGTATGACTCAATTAATTTTTTTGTTAAATTGTTTACTTCCATTTGTGTATTAACCTCTTTCCTTGGGGTTGCTTTGTGCCTAACTGATTTTTTATCAGATGGATTGCAGCTGGAAAAACAAGGGATGAAGAATATATTTATTCATACCATTACTTTGCTACCACCATTAATTATTACTTTGTTTTTTCCTGGAATTTTCATTAAAGCGTTACAATATGCGGGAATCTATTCCATTGTTTTATTAATTCTTCTTCCTGCTTGGATGGCATGGAATGGCCGCTATCGACGTCATTTGTCTAAAGGCGGATATCGTTTGTGGGGCGGCCGGCCATTATTAATCTTATTGATTTTATTTTCTTTGGTAATGTTGGGACGTAGTATCATCGATATTTTCTAACGTCAATTCATTTCTTATTTGAGTTTAGGTTTCTTCTAGCCTTGGAATGATTGAATTGGGTTTAATGAGTACTGCGGCGAGATATAAGACACCAATCATTATAATTAAGTTTTGATAGCCGATAATTAATGAAGAGTATTCTAACAATCCTCCTAGCACAGCTCCTAGCAAGTTAGCACCAAACGCTTGAGTGGAGTGGATAGTTTGTCGGAAACGATCAGCAAAAATTAAATTTGCTACAAAAATAGGTGAAAATGCTAAAATGGTTGCAGCAAGAAATCGTAGTAGAGTAGGCAGGGAGAGTAAAAAAGTATTCGGTATGAACCAGAGTAAAAATAAAGTCATTGCCAATATTAAATATAAAATAAATGGAGATAAAGACATTCTGCGATAGGTTAATTCAATTGCTAAATAGACAGTAAATAATATTCCAATAAATACAAGTGCATTGACCAACCAAGTGCTACCAAAAAATAATGCAAAATTCACAATGCTTTTGGTTTCTAATAATAAAAATGCCGCGCCCATCAGAAATAAATCAGCATAATGAATAATGGAACGATAATTGCCTCCTGCTATTTTAATTACTCCTAACGAGGTAAAAAGTATGAAAAACAAAGTGATAATGTACAAAAGCGAAATACTTTTTTCTGTTAAAAACACGAATGGATGATTATCCGTAGCAGGCGTTGAATATTGATAAAACACATTATTCCAAAGCCTTGAACATTGTAAACTTGATGATGCTTGACTAATTGTCAACACAGATAACCATAAATTATCTGCACCAAAACTATCCAGGCAAGGTGAATGTTGAAATACTGTTGCCATCGTATTTGCTAAACGATCAACTAACCAACGTGAATGATAATAACTATACATAGTAAATACACCATCTGTTTCAAGGTGATGGTATACCTGCATGATCCCTTCTAATGTAAAAAGATAATTTTCTAGTCGTAAGGATGCTTGCCCGGGGATAAGCATGATGGAATCAGGCAAAGCAAAAATAATCATGTCATATAAAGTGTTATTTTTTTGCAAAAATGATCTGCCATCATCGATGAAAATAGTAACACGCGGGTCATCGTAAGGTTTATCAGGGTGAAGTTTTTTTCCTAATTGATATAATAGGGGGTCAATTTCTATAGCATCAATATGTTTCGCACCTTCCGCTAGCGCAATTGCCACATCACCGCCCGTACCTGCTCCAACAATTAATACATTATCTAGTTTTTTAGTTTGGGCCATATGTTGATAAGGAATAAAATAAAATGGCTTAAATTTTTTACGTTGTTCCACCGATTCTATGAATTGTTGTAGTACACCATTTACAGTAACAGCAAGTCTTCCATTTGAATAAGGTTGAATGCCAATTTTATAATAAGGGGACCATAGATTGATTGTGTTTAGCGATTCATTACTAAAAACCCCTATCATTATCATTAGAGATAAGATTTGTAAGTAGCTTAAGGGACGATTGAAGCGCCAAGTGTTTGCTAAAAGAAGAACAAACATAAAAAAAATTATTCCTCCCCAAATGATCGGGGAAGTATGTAAAAATGAAACGATTAAAAATGTCATCACACCTAATAGTGCGCCAGTTACTTCCAATCGATAAGCTTGTAAAGAGGCGAATTTTTTGAATTCATTTTTTACACCATCCGCAACAGCAACCATGGTTACTGTGACAAATAGAAAAATGAATGGCAAGGTTATTTCTATCGGTAGGAAATTATCTTTGAAATAGCTACCGGAATAAATCAAGTCATTTGTATTAGGATCTAAGTGAATGGCATATTGATAACGAAAATAATAACAAAACAGGATAAGCAATGCTAACATCAACGGTGAGAAGGGAAAGAGAGGCGTGGCTGAATTGGGACGTAAGAAAGCAGCACCCATACCTAGAAAGCTAGCTAGTAATATAAAATTAGTAAAAAAAGAAAGAAAAAAAATGTTTGATCCAATCCATCGAATTAATGTTAGTTCAATGAATAACATCAGAAAACTCAATTTGATCAAGCGAATCTTATCGCTTAATTGGTAAGGTACCAGCATGATAAATCAAATGGCCTTGAATCAGACAAATTTTGACAAATAGGTTTAGGTTTTATACCATGATTTGTTGTAGTAAAAAATGCTATCGAAAGCATAAAGTGTGTAAACACTAAAAACGGGACACGGAAGGTATTAGTTTCAGGTAGTTAAATACTTTTGGTAGTGGGCACATCACATTTTATTTATATATTTCAATAGATTACCGATGAATGCTGATCATCACTAAAGCCTTGTTAAGATTATATTAACAATCAAAAGGTATGATTAATTTTTGATCTAAGTTTTATAGGAGTTATAATGAATTCTAAACTATTGGGTGGAATCTTATTAGTTATTGGAACGACGATCGGAGCTGGAATGTTGGCTTTACCTACCGCCACGGCGCAGCTCGGTTTCTGGGGTTCCTCCATTCTACTCATTAGTTGCTGGGCGGTCATGACAACTTGTGCTTTCTTATTTCTTGAAGTTAATTTATCACTCCCTGCAGAAAGCAATATCATCTCGATGGCCGGCGCTACTTTAGGACGAGTTGGTCAGGGTGTCGCTTGGGTGGTTTATTTATTATTACTGTATTCTATCATTTGTGCTTATATCTCAGGCGGAGGCGATTTATTTCAATATCTACTCGCCATTCGTGGCATCCATACTTCATCAGCCGTCGCTTCCATTTTATTTACTTTTATATTTGGCTTAGTTGTCTATTTTGGTATCCGTTCTGTCGATTATGTGAATCGTGGTTTAATGATAGGAAAATTAGGCGCATTAGTTTTATTGGTTTTCTTAATATTTCCTTTTGTTTCACCCGATAAACTTGCAATGGGCCAATTAAAATATATTACATCACCAAGTAGTATCACTATCGCTGCAGTTGCATTTGGCAGTCTCATGATTATTCCTAGTTTACGTACGTATTTTGGGGAGGATGTTAAATCATTACGAAAAGCTATTTTTATCGGCACATTGATTCCATTAATCTGCTACATTGCTTGGAATATGGTTATCATGGGTGTCATACCGGTAAATGGTAATCCTGGGTTACAACAGATGCTTGAATCGGCAAATTCAAATAGCGCATTAGTGGCCACTCTCTCTACTATTTTACATAGTAAAGTCATTACTTCGCTCACTCAATTTTTTACTTCTATTTGCATGGCGACTTCATTTTTGAGCGTTTCGCTTAGCTTATCGGATTTCTTAGCAGATGGTTTACGCGTCGCTAAACAAGGAGTAGGTAATATCATTGTATTTAGCGGAACTTTTTTACCACCTATCGTGATTGTGCTTTTTTATCCAAATGCGTTTATCCGCGGTCTGACTTACGCGGGTATTAGTTGCTTTATTTTAATGGTACTGATGCCACCGCTCATGGTTTGGAGTGGGCGCTATTATCATGGCACCTTATCGCAAGCGGCTTATGAAATTCCTGGTGGCAAATTTCTACTGGCATCATTAGTTTTATTTGCTACACTGATGATAGGTGTTGGACTTGAAGGCATCATTTAAGTGATTATTTGTTCAGGTGGATTGGCTTGTAGCGAATCTACCTGACTATTGTTTCTGCCACGAGTCACTATCATATTAAAAAGTACTGCTTATGCATAATGTTGAAAACATATGGATGTGGATAGGATTTTCAGTTTTTCTAGTCATCGCGCTTACCATCGATACCGTTTGGTTAGGTAAAAAACACATCGGCCCTCACGAATCTATCAAGGCTTCCTTATATTGGACGACTGCATGGATTGTTTGTGCATTCATTTTTAATGCCATCCTTTGGTTGGATCTTTATTTGACTTCGACTATCTCTTTCGCCAATCAAAAATCTTTAGAATTTTTAGCTGGTTATCTCATTGAAAAGTCGTTATCCATCGATAATCTTTTTGCATTCTATATGGTATTTCATCAATTCCGTATTCCCGCGGATTCTCAACACCGAATTTTTTCTCTTGGTATCTGGAGTGCGATTGTTTTAAGGTTATTGCTGATTTTATTTGGTGTCTGGTTGATTACACATTTTCATTGGATTTTATATCTGATGGGCGTATTTCTGTTTTTTACGGGTATAAAAATGTTTTTTGCTGAAGAGCAGGAAAAGGATTTAGCTGACACTTGGACTGTAAAATTGATTAAACGATTTATTCGTATTACCACAGAAATGAAGGGCCAACATTTTTTTATACGCAAAAATAAATTGTGGTATGCAACGCCTTTGTTTTTGGGTTTAATTTTTATTGAGATTAGCGATATTGTTTTTGCGTTTGATAGTATCCCAGCTATTTTTGCTATTACTACCGATCCATTTATTGTTTGGACTTCAAATATTTTTGCTATTTTAGGATTACGCGCGCTTTATTTTTTATTAGCTGGTATGGCTTATCGTTTGCATATGCTAAAGCATGGCATAGCCTTAGTACTGATTTTTGTTGGTACTAAGATGTTGATTGCTCCGTGGGTAGAAGTTTCCGTTCTCTGGTCATTGAGTATCATTATTAGTATTTTATTGGTATTTACTATTCTTAGTATAAAATATAGTAAAAAATAGCAAGGAAATGTCAAATGAGTTTATATAATCATTCCATTTATAACACTCAACAAATTCGAAAATGTGAACAACTTGCATACGAACAATTTAATATTTCCCCACAAGTGTTAATGGAGCGAGCAGGCAAAGCGGTGTGCGATATTTTATTACAGCGATTTTCATCAGCAAAAAATATTGCTGTCTTTTGTGGGGGTGGAAATAATGGTGGAGATGGATATGTTGTTGCACGACTTTTACATCAACATGGTTTAGTCGTCACGGTTTGGCAAGTTGGACAACAGGATAACTTATCGACTGAAGCGAAAACGGCACGACAAGCTTGTAAGCAAAGTGGTGTCGTGATACAGCCATTTCACGTAACAGCAGATTTGCAACATCCTGATGTCGTTGTCGATGCGCTATGTGGTATTGGTGTCACTAAAAAATTACGTGAGGATTGGTTAATAGTAATAAAAAACATGCAAGCACTAGATGTTCCAGTGATGGCTGTCGATGTTCCATCAGGTGTATTAGCAGATACTGGACAAGTATTCGATATCGCAGTACGAGCTACGATAACAGTAACTTTTATTGGATTAAAACTTGGTTTATTAACGAGTCATGGGATAGCTCATGCGGGTGAGGTGATTTGTGACACACTGCAATTACCTAATGAGCTCTTTTCACAGGTGCAAGCTACTGCAGAACAAATTCAGATCAAATCATATGCTCATTATCTTAAACCACGATCACGTGATTGGCACAAAGGCTTATCTGGCCATGTGTTAATTGTAGGAGGCGATGTGGGTTTTTCTGGTGCAGCACGCATGGCTGCAGAAGCTGCATTACGGGTAGGTTGTGGCTTAGTGTCTGTTGCGACACGTCCAGAACATGCAGCAATATTGAATGCAAGTTGTCCAGAAATCATGAGTCACGCAGTAAAAGATGTTGCCCAGTTGGAATCACTAGCATTACGAGCAGATGTGATGATAGTTGGTCCTGGGCTTGGACAATCAGATTGGGCTAAATCATTATGGCAATATATAGGTGGTTTAAAACTTCCATTAGTGGTGGATGCTGATGGCTTAAATCTTTTATCGCATGTTGCTAAAGTGAAAGAAAACTGGATACTGACTCCTCATCCTGGCGAGGCAGGGCGTTTACTCAAAATAAAACCACAGGAAGTTCAGCAAGATCGTCTTCAAGCTGTGCGAGCTTTGCAAAAACGTTACGGTGGTGTTTGTGTATTAAAAGGTGCAGGCAGTTTAATTCTTGCTCCGGATACTCTTCCTGCCGTATGTGATAAAGGTAATCCTGGCATGTCAACAGCTGGTATGGGCGATATATTGAGCGGCATAATAGGTGGTTTGCTTGCTCAAAAAATTCCTATTGATGTTGCTGCTAAGCTAGGCGTTCTTTTGCACGCCATGGCAGGTGATTTAGCAGCTGAACAGGGAGAACGTGGTATGCTAGCCACCGATTTGCTGCCGTACTTGCGCAGATTGGTGAATGAATGATCATTGCGCATGAAAAAGATATGCTGGTATTCGCTGCTAGGATAGCCAATGTTGTTGTGAATGGAACAATTATTTTTCTTCAGGGACCATTAGGAGCAGGCAAAACTACATTTGCCCGAGGTTTTTTGCAAGGACTGGGTTGCCAAGAAAAAGTAAAAAGCCCAACGTATACTTTAGTTGAATCGTATGATATTTCCGGTAAGAAATTTTTTCATTTTGATTTATATCGTTTGAATCGGGCGGAAGAATTGTATGATATCGGCATAGAAGAATATTTTTCTAATGAGACAATTTGTTTGATTGAGTGGCCTGAAAAAGGATTTCCTATTCTTCCGCCAGCAGATTTGCTTATTAATATAGCAATTAAAGCGCAGGTCAGAGAAATTAATATACAAGCCGGCACACTAAAAGGTGAAGGTATGATAAACACGTTGATAAGCAAAAAATTATGTTAACACGTATCCAAAAATTATCTCCATTATTAGCTAACCAAATTGCTGCAGGTGAAGTGGTTGCTCGTCCAGCTTCCGTCGTAAAAGAATTAATTGAAAATAGTCTTGATGCACAGGCTACTCAAATTGTGATTGATATCGAACAAGGTGGTCTACGTTTAATTCGTGTACGTGATAATGGCAAAGGAATTCATCAAGAAGATTTAAACTTAGCGCTTAATCGGCATGCAACTAGTAAAATCGAGCGACCTGAAGATTTGGCTCAAGTAAATACTCTAGGGTTTCGTGGCGAAGCATTAGCGAGTATTAGCTCGGTTTCTCGTTTTACCTTGATTTCTGCATTGGCAAAACAAACAGCTTGGCAAATAAATGCAGAAGGAGAAATTATTTCCGCCTTACAACCTGCTGCTCATCCCCAAGGCACAACGGTCGAAGTGCGGGATTTATTTTTTAATACACCAGCTAGGCGAAAATTTTTACGCTCAGAAAAAACCGAATTCGATCACATTGACGAATTAATTAAACGGTTAGCACTAGCAACATTTCCTGTTGCTTTTACTTTGAAACATAATCAAAAATTAGTGAGACAATATTTTCCGGGTAATCTAACGCATGCAACTGAGCGATTGAATGCATTATGCGGGCCGGCTTTTGTTGAACATGCTATTCATATTGAAGGAGAAGGAGCAGGCATGCGTCTAAGTGGTTGGATTGCATTACCAACATTTTCTCGTAGCCAAGCTGATTTCCAGTATTTTTATGTGAATGGCCGGATGGTTCGTGACAAATTAGTGATGCATGCACTTAAAAAAGCTTACCACGATGTTCTGTATCGCGATCGACATTCTGCTTATATTCTTTTCTTGGAAGTTTTGCCATCACAAGTGGATGTCAATGTACATCCTACTAAGCATGAAGTTCGCTTTCGAGAAGGACGAGTTGTACATGATTTTGTTTTACGAAGTGTGCAAGATGCATTGGCAAATATTCGACCGGAATCTCATCACCATGAAACCTGTTTAACAGAAAATTGTTCTTCAACATTGCCCACAACATTCGAGATTCGAGACACGCAAACGGAAATTGCTGATATTTCTTTGATTTCCAATTCGATTCATTATCATGAGAAGAAACCCAAACAGCTAAATTTTAAAAATCACTCTGTAGGTAAAGTTCAAGAACAACTCGCTATTTATCGATCACTTCAGGAAGAAATTACTCCGAAAAAAAACAGTGATCAATCATTAGAGGCAATTGAATTAACTGTGCCGCCTTTGGGTTTTGCATTTGCACAATTGCAGGGCATTTATATTCTTTCGGAAAATTCACAAGGATTAGTACTCGTTGATATGCATGCAGCACACGAGCGCATTGTTTATGAAAAAATGAAAAATGCTTTCATGCAACAAAATATTCCAATGCAAACTTTATTGATTCCAATCACTATATTGTTGAGTGAGCGAGAAGCTGATTTGGTTGAGTCTACTCCAGAAATATTTCAACAATTAAGTTTTAATATTGAGCGAATAGGCAAAGAAAATATAGTGATTCGTGACGTACCACAATGGTTAGCAGATGGGCCTATCGAGCAACTGGTAAGAGATATTATTGCAGATATGGTTGAGCATGGAGAAAGCCATCGTGTGCAAGAAAATATTTTTGAATTATTAGGAACCCTGGCGTGTCACCATGCGGTTCGAGCACGACGACATTTAACCACGATGGAAATGAATGCATTATTACGCGAAATCGAACAAACTGAACATAGTGGACAGTGCAATCATGGAAGGCCGACTATCTGCCAATTATCTTTTGCCGAATTAGATAAATTATTTTTGCGTGGCCGGTAAATGACGCCTGTTATTTGTCTCATGGGCCCAACTGCTGCCGGCAAAACACCGTTAGCGGTTGAACTAGTACAACGATTTCCTTTTGAAATTATTAGTGTTGATTCTGCTATGATTTACCGAGGTATGGATATTGGCACTGCCAAACCGACAGCTGATATTTTACGCATTGCTCCTCATCATTTAATTAATATTTTAGATCCACTGGAAATATACTCAGTGGGGCAATTTTATACTGATGTGATGCGTGAGATTAAACAAACGATTGCGCTAGGAAAAATTCCGTTATTAGTCGGCGGAACGATGTTATATTTTCGAGTACTTCAACAAGGTTTAGCGCAATTACCCACAGCCAATCAAGCACTGCGTTCAGCTTTATTATTACGTGCAGAAGCAGAAGGTTGGGATGGTCTACATGCTTACCTTCGGCAGATAGATCCTGAAGCGGCGGCTCGTATCCATCCGAGTGATAAGCAGCGAATTCAGCGAGCATTAGAAGTCTATGAGTTAACGGGAAAGCCAATGACGGCGTGGCAAAAAGAGACTCATCCAATGGCAGATTATCCTATTCATTGTATTGCTATCACGCAAGAGCGATCCGTGTTACATACTCGTATTGCGGAGCGTTTTCGCTGTATGTTATCCCTTGGATTGGTAGATGAAGTTGAGCAATTATATTTACGAGGTGATCTTTCTGCGGGTTTACCTTCTATGCGGTCAGTTGGTTATCGGCAGGTTTGGTCTTATCTTGCCGGCGAATGTTCCAATGAAGAAATGTGTGAGCATGCGATTACTGCAACTCGACAATTGGCCAAGCGTCAATTAACTTGGTTACGCAGTTGGCCAGAAATCACTTGGTTTTCTGGAGAGGTAGCATTGAAAGCGGATGTTGTCGAGTTTATAAAAAGCCAGCTAGGGCCATAAAGCACGCTGGCCTCGCGATGACGTACCTGGGGGGAGTTACAAAATTTCGTTGCTAGATTTTAGCTTTCATGGTCAGCAGGTGGATGATCATCACTATCGTTTGCAGCTATTTCTTGTTTAATTGGTTCTTCATGTATCTTAACTGGAATTTCTTCTTCTTGAGCGATTTCATCAAATTGAGTGTAACCAGCGGCTATCTCACGTAAAGCGACGACAGTTGATTTATCATTATCCCATGCTACTTTGGGTTCTTTTCCTCGCATCAATTGTCTAGCACGTTTAGCAGCGATAATGACTAATTCAAAGCGATTTTTCACATTTTTTAAGCAATCTTCTACGGTAACTCTAGCCATGGAAATACCTTTTTTTCAATTTTATGGATGGGTAATCATACAATATTTCATATGGAAAAGCAGCTTTTTGAGCCTCAATAAACTTTTCTAATGAAAAAAAATCACTATTCTAGATAAGCAATAGTGATTGAATGTTTTTTAAAACTATTTTATTTGAACAGTTAGGCAACATGTTTTCTCATTGGGAGATCAATACTTTGTGGATATTCATAAGCAGCACCATCTGCCATATCAATACCTGCACCAAGGATGCCTCCAAATACCGCATTACCAAATACCATCCCTTTCGTGTTTGATGCTACTTGCTTAAAGGTAGGTGTATATCCTGGTTTTTTGCAGTTAATTTGCAGATCATTGAAGCTACGATTGACAGTCACCGTACCAGGGGTATTGTTAAGATACCATTTACCCTTATTATTTTCTAAACTGCAACTAGCTCCTTTTGCAGGCGCGGTTGATACTGATATGCGTTGACTAGTCCCAGATACAATAGAAGCGCAACCAGATAATAATCCAATGATACTGATAAGACTAACTAAAATCGTCTTTTTAATCATAACGTTACCTCAAAATTGTTTATTTTTGAACTTTTTTGTTAAAACGAGAAAAAATTGTACAATTTTGAATGGATTAAGTCAATAAATGTTTAAATTTAATTATAATGATAGTTATTTAATCATTTTTTATGATTAAATAACTATCAATTAAATCAGCAAAATTCTTCGATTGGCGATGTTGCCGTAGGCGTTCTGCATGAATAATCGTTTTTAGATCATCCAAAGCAGTGGTGAAGTCATCATTAATAACAACATAATCAAATTCATTGATATGAGAAACAGTTTCTTTGACATCAGCCAGACGTTTTAAAATAATGTTGGGATCGTCTTGGTTACGTTTTATTAATCGGTCACGTAAATCAGTCATAGAAGGCGGTAAAATGAAAATTCCTATTGCAAGAGGAAAAAGATGTTGGATTTGTTGGTGCCCTTGCCAATCTATTTCTAAAATGACATCTATTCCTTTTGCTAAAGTCTCTTCTACCATCCACTTAGATGTGCCGTAGTAATAATCGAAAATAACAGCATGTTCAAGAAATTGGTGATCATGAATCATTTTTTTAAATTCAGCTGGATCAATGAAATAATAATTCACACCATTCATTTCGTTAGGACGTTTAGGACGAGTAGTATGCGAAATAGATACCGTAATTTTTGATGATGATTCAATTAATGCTTTCACTAAGGTTGTTTTACCCGTTCCGGAAGGGGCTGCAATGACATAGAGATTGCCATAAGAAATCACAGACTGTTGTCTCCTTGAAGAGCTAAGCCTTCTATTTTATCAATGATAGTCGTACTAGAAAGATTAATATTTGGATTCATAATGCGAACTTCACCGCCGTAAGCACGAACAATATCAGCACCGACCACTTGATCCAAACGATAGTCGCTGCCTTTGGCCAGAAAATCTGGTTGTATCAGTCGCAGCAAGCGTTCAGGTGTACTATCAGCAAAAGGTATGACCCAATCAACGACATCTAATCCTGCTAGTACACTCATACGATGTTCTAGATGGTTGATTGGTCGATTGGCTCCTTTTAATTTTCTTATTGATTCATCAGTATTGACAGCAACAATGAGATAGTCACCAAGCTGTTTGGCCATTTGTAATGATGCCACGTGTCCTGCATGAAGAATATCGAAGCAGCCATTGGTAAAAATAATTTTTTTCCCTAATGCTTTTGCTTCTTGAACAGCTTGCAATAATTGCTCTTCATTGAGAATGCCACTATTGATATTAGTTTTACCTGTGATCGCTGCTTCTAATTCTGGAACACTGACTGTCACGGCACCTAATTTAGTCACGGCGATACTGGCTGCAAGATTCGCTAAAGCAACAGCTGATAATATAGAAATTTGAGAAGCTAGAGCGGCTCCTAATACCCCAATCACGGTATCGCCTGCGCCGGTAACATCAAATACTTCACGAGCACAAGCAGGATAATGAGTATTGCCTTCCATTTGTATGAGAGTCATACCATCTTCACCGCGCGTAATGAGCAATGCTTTTATATTATATTCCGCAAGCATTCTTCGGCCTTTATCGATGATATCCTGCTCATGTTGACAAGAGCCGACAATTGCTTCGAATTCTTTTAGATTAGGTGTCACCATGAAAGCATCTCGATAAATGCTAAAATCTTGGCCTTTAGGATCAACTAATACAGGAATATTCATTTTATGTGCTAATTGAATAAACGCCTGTGGATTGGATAACGTGCCTTTTTGATAATCGGATAAAATGATAAGTTTTGTATCAGGAAGATGTTTTTTATAACGTTCAATTAGAAGATCAGTATTGAAAGAAATTATTTTTTTTTCAAAATCTAAACGTAATAATTGTTGATGACGACTGAGCACGCGCAATTTAATAATAGTTGATAGATTATCTAACATACAGAAATCGTGAGTAACATTAGCAATACTCAATTGCTGCGCTAGCGTATGAGCCGCTTCATCATTACCCGTTAAACTTAATAGCGTCACTTTTGTGCCTAACGCAGCGATATTAAGCGCGACATTCCCTGCTCCGCCAGGACGGTTATCAATATTATTTATATTGACAATAGGCACAGGCGCTTCAGGAGAAATACGCGTCGTATCACCAAACCAATAACGGTCTACCATGACATCACCAACCACTAGAATAGAAGTTTGAGTAAAATCAGGAAGAGCATTGGGTAATACTTGTAACATGTTTTTTGATCCAGAGGATGAATGACAAATTCTAGCATTTTTGTTGGGTAAGAAAAACAATCGTCAACAATGATAGATGACATATGTCGCTATCCCTGGCATCATGACAGTTTTTGCAGGTAGAAAATGCGTTATTTTTACACAGTTTTGCTTTATCTCGCTCTGCCATTTATTTTTATTCGTCTTTTCTGGCGTTCACGCCAAATCAGTGATTATAGAAGACGATTAGGTGAGCGACTCGGTTTTTATCCCATTCAGTTTGAAAAATGTATATGGGTGCACGCTGTTTCCGTAGGCGAGGTGTTGGCTGCTATTCCCCTCATCAAAGCGTTGCAAGTGCGTTATGCGGAGTTGCCATTGTTGGTGACGACGATGACACCTACCGGTGCTGCCAGAGTAACAAGCGCATTTGGAAAGAATGTGACGCATGCTTATCTTCCTTATGATTTGCCAGGATCGGTGAATCGCTTTTTAAAAACGATGCATCCAACGGTAGGCTTGATTATGGAGACGGAATTGTGGCCAAATTTACTGGCTGCTTGTTATCATCAGCACATTCCTGTGGGTTTACTCAATGCTCGTTTATCAGAAAAATCTGCCAAGAAATATCATCGTATTGCTGTAATCACACGCAATATGTTGCAAAGTCTATCGGTTATTGCTGCACATGGCCATGTGGATGCTAAGCGTTTTATAGCGCTTGGGGCGTCTCAACATACCGTGGTGGTGACTGGTAATATCAAATTCGATTTACAATTACCAAATAACTTATTTGCTGAAAGCATGAAATTGCGAGAATCATTCGGTCAAAATAGGTTTATTTGGATTGCGGCCAGTACCCATGAAGGTGAAGAAGAGCAAATACTACAGGTTCATCAACAATTACAACAAAAAAATCAGCAAGCATTATTAATTCTAGTTCCACGTCATCCAGATCGTTTTGATACTATATTTAAATTATCGGAGCAATATGGATTTAAAACGAGTCGTCGCAGCCAACAATCGACGGCAATGAGTGATACAGCCGTTTATTTAGGCGATACCATGGGTGAATTATTGTTGATGTATGCAGCATCAGATGTTGCTTTTGTTGGGGGTAGCTTAATTCCTCGCGGTGGTCACAACATGTTAGAACCAGGCGCATTAGGTAAGCCAATTCTAATGGGTAAACATTTATTTAATTTTGCCGAAATCAGCGAATTATTCATTGAAGCGCGAGCACTTTCAATTGTGTCATCTGCTGAATTGTTATTGCAATTAATTCGATTAATGAATGATATAAAAGAACGCACACAGATGGGTGAGCGTGCAAGACAAGTGGTGGAAGCGAATCGAGGTGCATTGAATAAGCAGTTAGAACTGATCACGAAAATGATGCAATCGTCCGTTGTATAAATTGTAAATCGAGATAAGCTTTTTTCTTATCGATAGGATTGCGAAGTAAATAAGCAGGATGATAAGTTACAATCAATGGAATTGTTTTTTCACTATATGTATGCACTTTATTGCGTAAAGATTCTAATGATGATTTAGTTTTTAAAAGATGATGAGCAGCAATTCGACCGACTGCGATCAGTAATTTTGGATGAATCAAACATATTTGCTGATCTAAATAAGGCGTACAGGATAATACTTCTTCAGGTTGAGGATCGCGATTATTGGGCGGCCGACATTTTAAAATATTTGCAATATAAACTTGGGAACGTTCGAAGCCGATTGTTTTAATCATGGCAGTTAATAATTGCCCTGCTCGACCGACAAATGGCTCACCTTCTTGATCTTCATGAAAACCTGGTGCTTCGCCAATGAACATGACATCTGCGGAACGATTGCCAACGCCGAATACAGTTTGAGTGCGTGTTTGATGTAAGCAACAGTTAGTACAGGAAGCTACTCGTTGTTGAAGAGCAGACCAATCAGCAGGCGTTTCTGTAGAAACGTTAAGAGAAGATATTCTTCGTCTTTGCCAGTGATAAATACCTAACTGTTGATAGTAATCGTCTAATAATAAATTCATCAATGTTCCTGCTGGCCATATGCGATGGATTATTTATTCATATTTTTCGATAGGGATAATAACGAGGTTCCCACATCGCTTTATTAATTGCTTCTTTCAAATCGATATCATTGGCAATCTGAGCTAGTCCTGATCGGCGTGCTTCCTGTGCGACAGCAAGCGCCACTCGTGAACTGATTATTCTGACTTCAGAAAGCTTAGGAAGCAAGGGAGAAAATTTATCTTGATTAATTGGTGCACAAGCACTTAAAGCTTGCGTTGCTGCCCATAATAATTCATCAGTCACAATTTTTACTTTTGCTACCATTACTCCTAGGCCGATACCAGGAAAGGCAAAAGCATTATTACTTTGCCCGATTCGATACCGATTATTTTCATAAATAACATCTGGGAAGGGGCTTCCTGTTGCAACAATTGCTTTAGCATGGGTCCAAGCAATTAAATCTTCTGGTTTTGCTTCTGATAAAGAATTGGGATTTGATAGTGGCATAATAATAGGACGTTCAACTTTTGCAGCCATTAATTTTATAATTTGTTCAGTAAAGGCTCCTGTTGCTGTAGAACAACCAATCAGAATAGTTGGTTGCACATTTAAAACAACATCGTATAAGCCAATACATTTTTCATCACCATATTGCCAATTTTTAATTTCATCTACGTGACGTGCATAGGGTTGTTGGAAGGAGGGCAAAGAAAATGTATTGGTTAATAATCCTTGTCTATCCAATATCCAAAAACATTGACGAGCTTCCTGATCACTCAGACCATTGCGACGTAAGACGGCATAAATTTGATCGGCGATGCCAATACCTGCCGTGCCACCACCAAGAATAACAATACGATGACGATGTAAAGGTATACCGCTAGCAGTCACTCCAGCTAAAATGCATGCCAAAGCAACGACACCCGTTGCTTGTATATCTCCATTCACTGTGCAGATCTGTTCTCGATAACGAGTTAAAATTCGTCTAGCATTGTCACGTCCTAAATCCTCCCAATGAAGTAGAGCATCTGGAAATTTACGAGTAAATGTTTGAACGAAACGATCAATAAAATCGTCATAAGCTTGCCCAGTTATTCGTTCATGGCGCCAGCCTAAATACATAGGATCATTTAATAAGCGCGGATTATTCGTGCCGACATCGAGTTGAATAGGTAAAACATGATGAGGATCGATGCCTGCGCCTAAGGTATACACCATTAGTTTGGCAACCGAAATATTGATGCCACCGATTCCTTGATCGCCGATTCCTAATACGGCTTCGCCATCAGTGACAACAGAAAGATTAACAGAGATGGGTAAGCGATTATCTAATATTTTTTCAATTTTATCGCGATCTGGATAAGCGATATAAAGTCCTTTTGTTTTGCGATGTTCTAAACTAAATCGTTGTACTGCATCACCCACAGTAGGTGTGTAAATGATGGGTAACATTTGTTCTAAATGTTGACTGATTAATTTATAGAACAGCGTTTCGTTATAATCATGCAAAACATTTAGATAAATATTTTTTCCGAGATTAGATTGATGTTCATTATATTGTTCGTACATGCGAGCCACTTGTTGATCGAGTGTCTCAACTTGATAAGGAAGCAGACCAGCTAAATGAAATTGTTCTCGTTCTTCTTGAGGAAACGCACATCCTTTATTTAATTTAGATTTATTCAGTAATGCATTACCAGTCAATGACGTTTCAATATGGCTAATACTTCCTGCATTGTCATAAATTATTTTATATTTTTCCATGCTCGTACCTGTTCAATAATAAATCAAAAGGCAACTAGAGCTGTTTTCTTTATTATATCGTATAATAAACCCATAAATGGTGTTTAGATGCGGACAGCGCTTTATGCAAAATACAGCAGTTTATCCTGGCACATTTGATCCTATTACTTACGGCCATACTGATTTAATTGAACGTGCATCGCATATTTTTGATCGAATAATCATCGGTATTGCTACTAGTCCAAATAAAAAGCCATTGTTTTCATTAGAAGAACGCATTGAATTAGTAACATCAACCGTTCACAATCCCAATGTAGAAGTGCTTGGTTTTGATAATTTGCTGCTTGATTTTGCTAAGCAACATCGAGCAAATGTCATTTTGCGCGGTTTACGTGCGGTTGCTGATTTTGATTATGAATTCCAACTTGCCAGTATGAATCGGTTTATGCACCCTGATATTGAAACTATTTTTTTAATGCCGGCAGAAAAATATATGTATATCTCATCGAGTTTGGTAAGAGAAATTGCAGCATTAAAAGGTGATGTGACTGGGTTTGTTCCAGGAATAGTGGTACAAGCATTACATAAAAAATATCCTTTTTGAGGTGTGGTAAGCAATGTCTCTGAAGATAACCGATGAATGCATTAATTGCGATGTTTGCGAGCCAGTTTGCCCGAATAAAGCAATTTTTCAGGGTGAATTAATTTATGAAATCAATCCTGATTTGTGTACAGAATGCGTGGGTCATTTTGCTGAACCACAATGCGTAGCAATTTGCCCGGTCGATTGTATTCCTAACGATTCCAATCATGTTGAAACAGTAGATGAATTGATGGATAAATATCGGCGATTAGTGAAAGATAAATAAATTCGAATAAAAATTCGACCGCTTTCTCTAAGCAAGCTTTCGGGTTTAAATTATTAATAATGATTTTCGTGATGAACTTCCGTGTGTTTATTGACTATAGGCCTGGCTTTTTCGGCTAACCAAGCATTAATGGCGCGTAAATCATCAAATCGTAATGTACCAGCAGCTTGCTTTAGCGCCAGTATACTATTCACGTAAGCATAGCGATCTGTAGCATATTCTGTTTGTGCTTGAAATACTTTTTGTTGTTGGTTAAGCACATTCACCAATGTTTCTGTTCCCACTTGATAACTTGCTTCTAATCCTTCTAAAGAGCTAATCGTTGATTTGATAGTTTGTTTGTCAGCTTTAATTTGGCTGATGCCAGATAAAATTCCTAAATAACTCTGGCGAGTAGTATTAATAGTATTTCGAATAGTTTGCTCTAATTGCTGTTGTGCTACTTGATAGTTGTAACTGGCTTGATTTGTGTTTGCGATTACACCACCACCAGAGAATAATGGTACATTCAGATTAATCGCGATAGCTCGGTTGGTGGTGGTGCCTGTGCCGCTCGGATCATTTATCGAATTATAGCCATTAATATCTTTAGAGTAGACTCTATTGAGTGTTCCTTCTAGGTCTACGGTGGGTAAGTGGCCGGCAAATTGTTGTTTAATAATTTGTCGTGATGCATCAACGTTGTATTGGGATGCTTTGATCAACCAATTTTGTTGTTCAGCGATTTTTGTCCAAGCATCGATATTAACAGGTTCAGGTGTAATCAATGGAAATTCATCACGTAATGCCGATAGTTTGTGATAATATTTTCCAGTGATAACACGTAAATTTTCTTTATCATTATCGACAGCATTTTCTGCAGCAATATACGTCGCTACTGCAGAGTCATAAGAGGCTTGCGCAGTATAGACATCTGTAATTGTTTTTAATCCGACATCGTATTGTTGCTTGATTTGATCAAGCTGTTTTGCAAAAGCTAATTTGGATGCTTCGCTATAACTTAAATTTTCTTCATCCTTCAAAACAGCAAAATAGGCGCTAGATACTCTTACCATCAGGCTTTGTAATGCAGCATTTAAAGTTGCGTCTGCACCTTTGGATGTGGCCAGTGCATTGGCTACGTTTGCAAATTTTGCGAAATCAAATACGGTTTGTGTCGCTGTTAGAGCCAGCGTATAGCCGAGATTCGTATTATTGCGTGGTGTGAGAGGCACTCCAGCGACATTTGTATCAAAATTATTTCCAGAAAATGCAGATCGAGTAACTGTAGGATTAGCAGTGATTGATAAATTAGGTAATAAAGCTGCAATATTAATCGGCACCCCTTGTTTGGTAGATAATCGTTGGGCAATCGCTTGCTGATAGGTCGGGTCGCTGGTAAGAGCTTGTTGAAAAACTTCAATCAGATCCGCTGCATGAGCTGTCAATTGGCTACAAAGTAATAATATAGATAATAAAATAATTCTAATTTTCATTACTAATATTCCTGTGCATGGTCATTTCACTTTGTTATTGCTCTGTTGCCTATGCTCGCTAGTAGGAGGCAATTATTTGGACAGTTGGTTATTAAGGTATAAATGAATGAATTTTACTTTAGGAAAGCCAATTTAGCTATCAATTGATTAAGGTTTAGCTGTTTTTTGGTAACTCCTCAGATGTCATCCTGAGGAGCGCTTTTTGCGACGAAGGATCTCGATTTATTTAAAAAAACGAGATCCTTCGCACTAAAAAACAGTGCTCAGGATGACAATCACGTATTTTGTTACAAAACTAACCCTAGTTTATCCACAACCTGGGGAGTTACGTTTTTTGCTATTATATCGGACTGATCTTGCAATCAGTCTTGGTAAACACCTAAAATTAAGCAGGCAACGAGAATAAGGTAACAAATGATGGCTAAAATCTGGCAATCTGAAATTAACTTAACAGCGATTATTGATCGCGCAAACGATTCTATGTCAAATTATTTGGGGATAGAATTTCTTGAAATAGGTGATGATTATCTTACTGCTCGCATGCCAGTGGATCACCGTACTAAGCAGCCTTTAGGAATTATGCACGGGGGGGCATCTTGCGTATTAGCTGAGACGGTAGGCAGTACAGCCGCACAGTTTTGTGTCGATAACAAAAAATATTATTGTGTAGGATTGGATATTAATACTAATCATGTACGTTCTATTCGTGAGGGCAATGTGATCGCTATGGCTAAGCCTTTTCATTTGGGGCGATCTACACAAGTATGGAGTATAGAAATTAGCAACGAAAAGCATCAATTGATTTCGGTGAATCGTTTAACCATGGCGGTGTTAGAAAGAAAAAATTAACGAAAATTATATTTTTTTAACGCATGAATATGCTTGAAATCATTATCTAAAGTAAAAATTTGTAAATCACAACGTATGCATTGCGTTGCAATCAAACAATCAGAGGAAGAAATAGTGACGCCTTTGGTTCGCAATTGGTTTAACATAAGGCCGGCAGCAATAAAATCCTCTCGGGTTGATTCTATAAAATGTAAAGCTAGAAATAAATCTTGGATTTTTGTTTGCTCTTTTCCACGAATACCTTGAAGAATTTCCAATTCCACCATTCCACATAAAGCAACCTTATCTTCATCCAAGAGTAGATTGACGTGTTCAGCAATAGTGGTTGAATTCTGTTTAAAAAAATTTATCCAAATTGAAGAATCAACTAATACAAAATTTTTTTTATCCATTTAATTTATCCAGTTTTTTTATTTCTCTTGACCGTAATTCTTTTAAGTTATCCTCAATAGCTAACTTACCCCTTAATTTTTTTATCTCATTGATTTTCATTAATCTCAGCCATTCGCGAATAGCAAGGTTTACGGCCTCTGTTGTTTTCTTGGTATGAGCATATTGCAATAGGTCTTTAAGCAGGGTATCGGGAATGGTAATCGTAGTGCGCATGTAGCCCTCATCATTTTATCTTAAAAAAGATTCAATTTAATAGCATCAATTTTATTATATATTAATGCTTACCATTGATGCAATATTTAATGGCGAAATGCACAGACCTAATCAAGTTGTATGCTATTGATCGCTGTGAATGGTTACGTTTGAGGGACATAAAAAACATAATAGCTGTTTGGGTTACTTTTAATGTGAGCCAATTCATGTCAACTATTTGTTGAGCAACTAATCAAAAAGTATTACTATTTGATAATATATACAACAATTAAGATAAGAATATATGTTTAAACGCTTATTAAACATGCATTTACCAGAATGCCAGTCTGCCTTTTTGTGGGGTGCGCGTCAAACCGGTAAATCTAGTTATCTGGCGAAGCACTTTCCAAAAGCGACCATCTATGATCTGCTGGATACTTATCAGTTAGTACGCTTAACCAAATCTCCGTGGTTGCTGCGAGAAGAAGTAAATGCGTTAAGCAAACAGGAACTGAAGCATCCGATTGTTATTGATGAAATACAAAAAGTACCAACATTATTAAACGAAGTACATTGGCTCATTGAACATCTACATGCGCAATTTATTTTGTGTGGTTCCAGCGCACGCAAATTAAAAACGAGTGCGGCTAATTTATTAGGAGGAAGAGCATGGAAATATCATTTTTATCCACTTGTTTCAGCCGAAATTCCTGATTTTGATTTGTTCCGTGCATTGCAACATGGCCTTATTCCTAATCATTATTTAGCTGAACCAGCATTAATGAATGAATATCTAGAGGCATATATCGATATTTATTTAACAGATGAAATTCGTAATGAAGGATTAGTTAGAAATCTGGCAGGTTTTGCTCGTTTTTTAGATGTTGCAGGATTAACGAATGGTGAAATGATTAATCACTCTAATGTGGCTAGAGATTGCGGAGTAGATCGCGCCACGGTCAACGGTTTTTATCAAATTCTGATTGATACACTCATTGGATATTATATTTATCCTTATCATAAAAAAATTAAACGAGATTTAATTACTGCTATGCCGAAATTTTATCTGTTTGATGTAGGAGTCGCTAATTATCTTGCTCGACGATCTGTATTGGAATTACGTGGCGAATCTGCTGGCAAAAGCCTGGAACATTTTATTTTGATGGAATTGACAGCTTATTTATCTATGCAACGTAAACGCGAGAAAATTTGTTATTGGCGTACTAAAACAGGCCACGAAGTAGACTTTATTCTTGGCGATGCAAGTGTTGCTATTGAGGTGAAAATTAGTGATCAAGTACATAAGCAGGATATAAAGGGATTAATTGCGTTCTGTGAGGAGCATCCAGATACAACTGCATTGGTAGTTTCTCAGGATACTAAAAAGCGAAAAATTGAATTGAACGATCACCAGTCGATCATGATTATGCCGTGGCATCATTTTTTAAAAGATTTATGGGCTGGCAAGATTATCTGATTCTAAGTTATATGCTATTGATCGCTAACTCAACCGCTGCAGCCATACTGCTAGGATCAACCGATTGAGTGCCCGCAATATCAACCGCTGTGCCATGATCAACGGAGGTGCGTAGAAAGGGTAAGCCTAGTGTGACATTTACTGCGTTGCCAAAGCCAAGGTATTTTACTAGAGGTAAAGCTTGATCATGGTACATGGCAAGGACAACATCAGCTTGTTGTAAATATTTAGGCGTAAAAATTGTATCGGCTGGCAAAGGGCCAGTGATGTGATATTGCTGTTGGCGCAATTCTTCAATGACAGGTGTGATGATGTCAATCTCTTCACGACCCAAATAACCATTTTCGCCTGCATGCGGATTTAAACCGCATACTAAAATACGAGGTGAAGACAAATGAAACCATTTTTGTATTTCACTCTGTAAAACAGTTAACACAGTTTGTAAACGGGTTTTGGTAATGGCTGATGAAACTTGCGATAAAGGTAAGTGAGTGGTTGCTAATGCAATTTTTAGATTATTGACAACAAATAACATGACAGTTTGCGGTACATGACAATAGTTTGCAAAAAATTCAGTATGACCAATAAAAGGAATGCCGGCTTGATTCAGCACGCCTTTATGCACTGGACCGGTAACCATAGCGTTAGCTTTTTTTTGTTGACAGAGGGAGGCTGCTTTTTCTAAGGTTTGGATAACGTATTTAGCATGCTCAGGATTCAATTTCCCTGCTTGAGATATTGCATTTAATTCGACTGGAATAATTTTTAAGTTACCTGGTTGATGAGGCGTGATGATTTGCTCGGTATCACATTCTGATAGCCGCAAAGGCAGGCCAATTTGTTGCGCTCGTTCTTCTAGTAGAGCAGGGTCTGCCACTACCACCAATTCTGCAGGCCAAGCTTGTTGTGCAATACGAATGGTAATATCGGGACCAATACCAGCGGGTTCACCAGGAGTGATCAGTAAGCGAGGTACAGTCATTAAACATTAACCACAATAAATGCTTGGCTTCGTAGTTTAGAAATCCAATTTTGCACAGCCTCTTCAAATTTTCTTTGCATGAGTAATTGTTCAATTTGCTTTCGCGAAGGTGCAGCTTGTTTGCCGCCAATAGCACGCACACCAGCCAAACGAATAATATGGAATCCATTAGGCGTTTGAATGGGACCAGCGATACTATTCGCTTGCATTTTTATTGCTTCAGTAGCAAAAGCTGAAGGAATCTCAGGAATTTTTCGCCATCCAAGATCGCCGCCTTGCAAGGCATGGCTATCGCCAGATTCAGCTTGAGCTACTTCCCGAAAATTTTTTCCTTGATTCAATTGTGTAACGATAGCCAAAGCATGTTTTTTGGCTTGCAAAATTTCTTCAGTAGTTGGTGTATCAGAAATGGGAATAAGAATATCTTCAAGATGATATTCTTTAGCACTGTTATTTTGCCATACATTAGAATGAATAAAATTAGTCACTTCTTGAGGTGAAACTGAAATCCGATTGATCACTTCTTGTTGTTGTAGTTTTTGCATCATTAATCTTTCGCGCATTTCTTTTCGGTAATCAGTGGTTGATATTCCTTCTTCTTTAATGCGTTCATACAATAACTTTATCGATATTTGATTGCGATCAGCGATTTCTGCTACAGCTTTATCAAGATCAGTATCTTGTACTTGAATTCCGCCTTGTTTAGCTAATTGAAGCTGTAACGTTTTATTAATCATTTGATCTAAGACTTGTTTTTGTAAAACTTCACTGGATGGCGCAGGCATTTGTTCGCGGGCAATTTGCAATTTTGCCGCATTCAAATCATGATCTAATTCAGATTGAGTAATCACGTCATCGTTCACAACGGCGACGACATTATCAAGTGGCTGTTCTACTGGTTTTGCGTAACCAGTAATAAAATAAAATGTGCATAAGAATAAAATAATAATTTGTTTCATAGTCTGTATTCTCGTTAATTTAGAAGATCCCTCGCTAGGCTCGGATGATACCAATATTAAAATGGGTAGTTACATCAATTGTCCAAATTGTGATTTGTAACCTGAAATCGTGCTGAGTAATCCATTCGGATTTCCTGAGCCAATATCACCGATGCCTTTTAAAGCAAATTGGATATAAAATTCGTTTTTATATTGGGGTGAGTCATTCAATAAATTAGTAAATGCTCGACCTCCTACTAATCGAACTGCCCAGCAACAGGTGTCATATTGTAACCCATAGAGTAAGTTCTGCAAACGGTCTTGATTCCAATCTTGGCTCCAACGTCCGACTACACTCATATCATGAATAATAGGCCAAGCAAATGATATATCAGTTAATTTAAGGTTATTTTGGGAATTATTAACGGTTATTCCTGAAAAAATATCACCATTTAATGCATAACTGAATCCTAGGTTAATGATACGGAAATCGTCAGGTTGGTAATGCAGACCGACCGTTGCATTATCGATTTGTTTGGTAACAGGATCCCAAATCGTGTTTCCAGATACTTTCCAGCTGTCATTCACATGATAATCCAATACCCCAGAGAGAGGTGAAAAGCGTTGCTTATTAAGATGATTTTGGGGATTATCGGTGCAGCTATCATCATTACATAGCGTCACTAAACGATTAGCAAAATAAAGAATTTCCCCTGCGCCAAGACGAACTTTTTCTAATCCAGAATTAGTATCAATCAAGCGTGTGGTGATACCGACGCCTACTTGATTCGCATCACCAATACGATCAAGGCCGGTAAAGCGATTGTAATTAAAAATTTGGTCGTAAGTAAGCGTATTGACTGTCGTATCGAAGATAGGAATGCTAGCTTGATTACGATACGGAATGTAAGTGTAATAAATTTGCGGCTCAAGTGTTTGTTGATAAAGATGATTAAATAAACTTGCATCACGATTAAAAGCAAGCCCAGAGGCAATATCAAAAATGGGTAAGGTGCGGCGTTTACTCGCCGGCGCATTCGTATCAGCAATTTGATACAGTTGATATTGCGTCATGGCAAGTTGTATGCGCGGTGTGAGGTATAATGATGTCCAGTTAAGCGGTAAACTGATACCAGGTTGAATATTCATTCGATTACCCATAGGCAGTTCTTGGCTTGTTCCAGGTGTTTTTAAAATTTCAAAGTGGGTGATTTCATTTTCGATAAAATATTCCAATCCAAAAAGCTGATTGGGATAATTACCTTTTAAAATTAATTGAGGAAAACGACGGTATTGATTTAATACATTTGATTCTTCAGCAGGATGTAAGGTTTGATACGCTTGAATACGACCAGTGAAATTCCAATTTTCGCCTTTGTAATAAATATCGCCTTCTTGTAGCAATTGATTTGCTGTGATTTCATTTAATGTGCCAAAATCTCGCAAATAATAATCATCACCGGCATAATTAAAATCAATATGATTCGACCAATGATCATTAAATTGCGAATCGTTATGCCATAATAATCCTTTACGTGTAGTACTATCATTGATCAGGCGATTTAATTCTGCTTGTTGAATAGGATCGGTGACCGTGGGGAATTGTTCTAGAGCTTTTTTCTGAGAATTTTCAAAAAATTTATCATTTGGCAAGGCAGCAATATTTAATTTGCCCGAGCTGGTTTCAGTGAGATAACGAAAATTATCACTTAATTGATATCCGCGTTTGGCTAACCATCCTGGTGTGATAGTCATGTCATAATTAGGGGCCATATTCCAATAAAATGGTGTGAGTAAGGTGGGTCCGGAGGTATTCGATCCACCGATAATTGGCCAGAGGAATCCACTTTTTCTTTGCCTGTCGATAGAAAAATTAAGATAAGGTAAATAAAGGATGGGAACATTCTTTACTAGCAAGCGTGCGTGAGTAGCGTATCCTCTACCAGTATTTTTATTCAAGACGATATGACTGGCTTTTAACCGCCATGCGGGTCGGATAGGTGGGCAAGTCGTAAAGCTTGCTCTTGATAACTCAAATATTTTAGGTTCGGTTTGTGAAAATTCATAAGCTTTTCCCCAAGCAGTGAGACTGGTAATTTTTCGTGGGTGTTGAATGTCTGATGGGGTGGGATTCTTATTTGGAAAATAATGTTTATTGATAAGCGTTGTGCGATAGAGAATATCAATTAATGATTTAGTATTGGTATCAAAATTGTAACGACCTTTCTTGCCGACAATCAGTGTGTTTGGCTCGCGTAGTCGAACATCGCCTACCATTTCTACGACATTTAATTTACCTGATGGATTGCGATATAAATAAACTTTATTTGCTGTCATTTGTTGCCCAGCTCGGGTAATGGTAACGCCACCTTCTAGAATAGAGGTTCCACGAAAAGAAAATAATCCTTGATCCCCAGTGGTTTCAATAACATCTTTTTTTGATTCGAGTGAAGAAGTGAAGGGGGATTCAAGGTAATAACCACCACAATTATTTTCACTGCTTTCAACCCAACCTAACTGTTTGGCTAATGTTTCATAAGCTAAGGGACGACTAACTAGTGGCGGTGGTTGAGAATTAGCATCGGTCATCACAAAAAGCAATATCACAAAAAATAGATGGATGTAAAAAAACAATTTTTTCTTTGTGGACATTGCTTATTCTCGGTAAAATGCAAGTGTAGCGAAAAGATTAGGGTCTGTCCGCAAACTTTTCGTTTAAACAACAAAGAGGGAATCGAAGCAAAATTTAGGCAAATCCGCGGAAAATAGCAAGCGTTTGTTTGCCGATAATTTGTACTGAGATGGCTGAAACATGACTGAACGACAAAATGCATTAGAGATATGGCTGAGGACCGTTTGTGGTCAACAGTTCGATCATTTGCAAGCTATGCAAGGAGATGCAAGCTTTCGCCGATATTTTCGTTTGCAGGCTGCAAATAACACGTATGTCGTGATGGATGCTAAGCCACCCAAAGAAGATTGCCGCCCTTACATCGCTATTGCAAAATGCTTACGTAATATGGGCTTACAAGTACCCGAGATTTTTTATAGCGAAGAAGAGCAAGGATTTTTGCTTATTAGCGATTTTGGGGATCTTACTTACCTCAAAGCATTGACAACTCGCAATGCAGATCAACTCTATACCGCTGCACTAGACGTCTTAATGATTTTGCAAACATGTCGTCATGTACAAGATATGCAAATCCCATCCTTTACGCGAGAGATCATGTGGCAAGAGTGGGCGTGGTGCAAGGAGTGGTTTTTAGCAAAGCTATTAGATCTATCTCTTTCACAAGAAAAACATTTAGATAATTGTTATGCATTATTAGTCGAATCGGCAGCATCGCAACCACAAGTTTTTATGCATCGCGATTATCATTCTGCTAATTTGATGGTCTTACCAAAAAATCAGGTGGGCGTATTAGATTTTCAAGATGCTTTTATGGGTCCGGTTACTTACGATCTTGTATCCTTATTGCGTGACTGCTATATCGACTGGCCAGAAGAATGTGTTGAATTTTGGGCATTAAGCTATTGGAAACGATTGAATGAAGAAAAAGTCATACAAGGAATCGATCAGGAAATTTTTTTAAAATGGTTTGATTGGATGGGAATAGAACGTCATTTAAAAGCATTATTTACTTTCTCACGCAAATATGTTCGTGATGAACAATCTGCTTATCTCAAACATATTCCTCGAACCATGCAATATTTGCTAGATGCTACCGAGCGTTATGAAGAATTAGCTCCGCTACATGATTATTTTTCTCATACAGTCGAACCGGCATTACAGCAAGTGAGATTATTATGCGTGCAATGATTTTAGCGGCAGGTCGGGGAGAGCGAATGGGGTCGTTAACTGACTCCACTCCCAAACCACTTTTACGGATAGGTGAAAATTATTTAATTGAACATGTTATTTCGAATTTGGTTCAAGCCAACATTCGCGAGATAATTATCAATGTGGCTTATCGTGGAGCACAAATCAAAGCTGTTCTTGGAAATGGTGAGCGTTATGGGGTATCGATTATTTATTCTGAAGAAAAAGAACGTTTGGAAACAGGTGGAGGTATTTTTCAAGCCTTGCCATTATTAGGTGAACAACCCTTTTTGGTGATGAGTAGTGACATTATTACCGATTATCCTTTAGAAAAACTGCCGCCGATACCACCTAATTTGGCCCATTTAGTGTTAGTCGATAATCCTTCTTATCATCAGCAGGGCGATTTTGGTTTGTTTGGATCAAATGTGGATGTTCGGGCCACCCCTTCATTAACATTTGCTAATATTGGAATTTATCAACCAGCATTATTTGCTCGATGCCAGCCGGGTTATTTTCGCATGGGAGAGGTGCTTTTACCGGCTATTAACAATGGGCAAGTGACAGGCGAGCATTATCGCGGGACTTGGTATAACATTGGTACTCGGCAAGATCTCGAAGAAATTAATGCGGCTTATGTAGAATAACGCGCCTGAGAGGATTCGAACCTCCGACCTTTGGTTTCGGAAACCAACACTCTCATCCAACTGAGCTACAGGCGCTTTAGCATGAATGATTTATAGCCAATATAGTAGAAATGTCAACAAGCCATAGATTCATTCTTTCTCATCTTTTCATTCCATCAATTAATATTTCTAACAATTAAGCAAAAGGAAAAATTATGGCATTAGCGATTGTTTATAGCCGAGCAGCATCTGGCATTCATGCGCCATTAGTGACCGTTGAAGTTCATTTATCACCAGGCGTAGTGGGATTCAATATTGTTGGTTTGCCAGAAGTAGCCGTCAAGGAAAGTCGAGATCGAGTACGCAGCGCTCTGCTTAATACGCATTTTGAATTTCCCATTCGACGCATTACCGTCAATTTAGCACCCGCTGATTTACCCAAAGAAGGTGGTCGTTTTGATTTACCCATCGCTTTAGGGATATTAGCTGCATCGGGACAAATTCCTAAAAATATTCTCGCTGAATATGAATTTGTTGGCGAACTTGCACTCACAGGTGATTTGCGATCGGTTCGCGCTGTTTTGCCAATTGCATTGGCGGCTTATCATGCTGGTAGGCATCTAATTGTACCGTATGAAAATGTTCAGGAAGCCGCTTTAGTGTGTCCAAGCAAGTTATTTTCAGCTACCCATTTACTTGATGTTTGTGCCCATTTAACAGGAAAAAAATTATTAGCAGGGAGTAGTGCCCATTATCCTGAACGATCGCAACTCAATCAATGCGGTGATATTGCAGAGGTGAAAGGGCAAGCTCATGCTAAACGAGCATTAGAAATTGCAGCAACGGGGCAACATAGTCTTTTGTTAATTGGTCCACCTGGTACAGGTAAAACCATGTTGGCTAGTCGGCTTCCTAGTATTTTACCGGATATATCAGATGAAGAAGCGCTAGAAGTTGCCGCGATTACATCGATCAGCAGTGGTGGCTTCAAGTCAGAAAATTGGCGACAAATACCTTTTCGTTCACCTCACCATACGAGCTCAAGTATTGCCTTGGTTGGCGGTGGTCGTCCTCCTAAACCAGGTGAAATTTCATTGGCTCATCGTGGCGTATTATTTTTGGATGAGTTACCTGAATTTAGTCGTCATGTATTAGATTGTTTACGAGAACCGCTTGAGTCAGGTTGTATTACAATTTCCCGAGCAGCATTTCAAACAATATTTCCAGCTCGTTTTCAATTGCTTGCTGCAATGAATCCTTGTCCATGTGGATATGCTGGGAGTTTAACAAGAGATTGTCATTGCTCAAATGAGCAAATCAATCGCTATAGAGGAAAAATTTCAGGGCCATTGCTAGATCGAATAGATATGCAAGTAGAGGTTTCGCAATTACCTGCTGACGTATTCACTCAGGGAAAAAAAGAATCGTTAGAGTCTAGCAACTTTATCCGAAATAGAGTAATGATTGGTAGACAGTATCAACTTGCAAGACAAAATAAAAGTAATAGTGCTTTGTCTATCGCAGAAATGGATCGCTTTTGTGTGATGCAGCAACTGGCCCAAGATTTATTACAACAGGCAATGATAAAATTTAATCTCTCGGCACGTGTCTACCATCGCATCATTCAGGTCGCCCGTACTATTGCGGACATAGAGCAACATAGCTGCATTGCTCAAGCACACATAGCCGAAGCATTAAATTATCGTTGTCTAGATCGGGTGAGAATGGTATCACTATGAAAATAATGAAAAATTTATCTATTATTTCAACCCTTTTTTAAAAAACTGACTATACTTAGAAGGTAAATGGTTTTACGATATTTTAAATAAACGTTGCGGAACAAAAAAAGCTCGAGGAGAAATACATGTCATTAACATTTTATCCCCATTCTGATGAAGTACAAAGGGGTTCGATAGAAGAGAGAATAGAAATTTTTATGGAAGCAGCTCACAATTATAAAGCTGTTATATTGGAAATGATTGCTCATAGTGAGGTAGAAAAAGGTATGATTTTGGATCAAAAACAAGTCGCTCCTCGAGACTTAGTTTCTGCTTATAATTGGGGGGAAATTGCCCATATTTTGCGAGAACTACGCGACTTACCAGAAATTTCAAAAAGCGATAAAATTAAAAAAGCTGAATTACTAGCTAAACTAGCTGAAATATATGAAGTGTTACGCGCAGCTAAAATGCCTAAATTAGAAGCGGTTAGATTAGCCTTGATTAGTGAAGCTAATCAGTTGCGAGGCAGTGGCACATCACAAGTAGCATAAAGGAGGCTGATTGCCAGAGTGATCATTTTTTTAAAGGATTCACAATGGTTTTTGTTTTCCTTTATTAACGAAATGCATGATCAGAGATACAATGCATAAGATAAGAAAGATAAAAAAGGTGACTCTCGCTACTTCAGCTGCTACTAGTGCGACCCCTGTAAATCCTAGAATGCCCGCAATAATAGCAATAACAAAAAAGACTAATACCCAAGATAAAATTCCCACACTCAAACCGATTGCTAACAGAATAAAAGATGCGATGAATAAAATTAAAAAAATAAAAAAGATGACTTGGGCAATACTTGTCGCTGCTGCAGCAATACCGGTAAATCCTAATAAAGCAGCAATAATCGCAATCACTAAAAATGTTAGTACCCAACTTAACATATAGCCTCCTGCATAGTGTTGTTACAATTATAACATATAGGATTGCCACTCTCATGTGGCTCTATAATAAGAATTTTATTTTAGGCTCTTCTTGTTGAGTGGATATCTGGAGCGGTGCCTCTTTGAGCCTGTTGAATGAAGTGTTCATTAGCAAGGTA
>Ga0155582_184_pt1 | contig 45563 bp, 49 predicted proteins | sample RifCSPhighO2_12_FD_107239 | JGI IMG/M metagenome (GOLD analysis project Ga0155582, IMG submission 107239) | Gammaproteobacteria bacterium RIFCSPHIGHO2_12_FULL_37_14
AGAGGAACATTAAGAATGAGGGTAGTGAATTTCACACGATCACTGAATCCAGGGGAACAGTTGATAACATCTTCATAGATTCTCTTAGCGATCATGTATTTTTTGTGATCTTTTGTTTTTGGATCGATAAAGACACAGTACAATTTACTTAATGATTCAAGTAATTCAAGTTTAGAAGACAGTGTCGATGCAGGCCCTGCATGCCAATTGAGCTCTTTGAGGAACATCTCTTTTTGAGTCAACAGAATCCATTCCTCGGTTTCATGATTAAAATCTTCTACCTTTTTTATGTTATCGAGTTTCAATCGCAGAGCGATGTGCTCAGCAAAATCTGTTAGCCAATCAGGGCGCAGGTCTTTGGGCACCGTTATTTCTAAGCGCTCTGGTTGCTGTACATAGCATTGGTCTTTGTTTAATACTGGCATCAGACTCTCTCGTTTTGGTTAAGCGAATGTATTTGTTATTTTGTTTGTTGTGTAAAAATAGCTGCTATTTTAATATAAAAAGGATGAAATAGGCCAGGCTTAAATGGCAGGATCCATTGTGATACCAAAGGGAAAATGTCCCCTTTGGTATCACAAATAAAAAAAGATATAAAATAATTAGTTACGAGATTCATGACAATTTCTTAGATGGCCAATAAAATTCCGTGATATTTTTTTTGCAGTTAGCAAATGCATTGTAAACAGACCCTAATCGTTCCTATCCATTAAGTTCAATTTTTAGTCTAAAAAATAAATATGAATTCTTTATAACCATGTCAAACCTCATTCCTGGGCTAAACTATAACTATAAGAAGTCATAAAAGGAGTGGCATGCCATGAGGGGAGTATTCATAGCTATTTCTATTTTTATTTCGTTTCTGCTAGGCTCCTGTGCACATACCAAAGCCAATGATTCAAGACAGAGTTACTCGTCATTGTCCGCAACGCAATCAGAAGAATTAGAACTTGAACCACGCGAAGCTAGGCCAGATTATGCGATGCGCCTTCCTCAACATATCAATACACGTGAAAAAGTTATTGTGGTTGATCCAAATGTACATGCTTGGGGTGCTTATGATGCGAATGGAAATTTAATTCGTGCGGGACTGGCAACTGCTGGCGATAATTGGTGCGAAGATGTTGGCAGACCTTGCCGTACTCGAGCAGGTAGTTTTCGAATTTATTCATTAGGCAGTGCAAGTTGTAAATCAAGTATTTATCCTTTACCAAATGGCGGAGCACCGATGCCCTATTGTATGTTCTTTAATGGCAATCAAGGGTTACATGGTTCGCCTTATGCAGTTGAAGGTAATGTCAGCCATGGTTGTGTACGTATGAAGGTTAATGATGCTGAGTGGGTACGATTTCAATTTGCCAGACCCGGCACGAAAGTGATTGTTAGACCGTACTAATCCTAAAAAAATTAGGAAAGAGATCGGAATCGATCGGAGGGTGGTTGAATTGCAATTCCTCCAAAACAAAAATTATCTAAACAATGATCACTGCTTAATCCCATCATTGCTAGGTGTTCGATAGCATTTATCTCATTACTTGCTCGTGCATAATCTAAGGCATTCAATCCATCATCATCCTTTTCGTGAATATTATTAATTAAATCTTTGGTGAAATTAATCAGCTCGATAATGCCAGTGAAGGCAGCCAAATGAAATACATTTCTATTTTTTTCAATCGTACGCGATAATTTAACATGCTGTGTATCTTCTAATTCTAAGACCTTTATTATTTGTTTTAATTCCCCACTTAAAATAGCAAAATGTAAAATATTGCATTGATTGAATGATTTGCTGTTCCATATAATGCCAAGTTCAAGCGCCCGATATATTTGCTCAGGATTACCACTGAGAGCAGCATAATGTAGAGCATTCATACCAAGGAGATTGCGTTTTGTTTGAGTTAATCCACAAAACTGTTTTGCATAATAGAAAGATTGTTTTTCGCCACTTAAACAAAACAACTCCCATTGATACAGCATGCCTTTGCGAATATCAGGTGGAAGACGAGTGAAAATGCGAAAGAGTTGTTGGTAATGCTCAATCCTATTTGTTTTTAAAACTTTAGCGATTAGAGCAGAGTTGCACCCTGCTGCGATGAATTCATTTTTCCAATGGATGAAAAAAAGAAGTTCATCATGGATTAGTTTCATAGGATTTGCAAAAAAAGATTGGTAGCCCATGTATTCGGATTCCGTTCCTGAATTTATGTACGTTTACGCCCTCACTGACAACGCTCATCTGTGGAGTAATTATTATATCTGTTGTTCGAGTTTTTTGTTGGATGTTGAAAGTTCAAGGAAATTTTTTTCAGCAAAAGCCCAATTGACAATTTTCCAATAATTTTCAATATAAGAAGCTCGAGCATTACGATAATCGATATAATAAGCGTGTTCCCAAACATCGCAAGTCAGTAAAGCTATTTTATTTTCTTTCAGAGGTAGCTGAGCATTACTGGTGTTCATTATTTCTACTTCACCTTGAGTATTTTTAATTAACCAGCTCCAGCCTGAGCCAAACAAAGTAGTGGCTGATTGGGTGAATTGTTTTTTGAATTCATCGAATGAACCAAATTTTTTCTTGATGGCATCGGCCAATTTACCAGAAGGCTCGCCTGAGCTTTTTGGTGTGAGGCTATTCCAATAAAAAGTATGATTCCAAATTTGCGCAGCGTTATTAAATATACCACCACTCGATTTCATGATCACATCTTCAAGAGTCGAATGAGCAAATTCTGTATTCTTAGTTAAATTATTAAGATTATTGACATAGGTTTGATGGTGTTTGCCGTAATGATAGTCTAAGGTTTCTTTCGAGATATACGGTTGCAAAGCATCCATGCTGTAAGGTAATGGAGGTAATTGAAACATAACATTGTCTCCTTCAAGTGATGAACAATTTCAGGCATTTTATTGTGGAATGGATGGAAAGGGAAGTGTTTTTAATTGCGATTGATTTTTTTAAATTTCATTTTCTTCGTCGCGCTTAGTTAATATGTCGTAACCAGTTTCTGTGACTAAAATAGTATGCTCCCACTGAGCAGATAAACTATGATCTTTCGTGACAACCGTCCAAGCATCTGGTAGGAGTCGTACATCGCATTTTCCTGCATTAATCATGGGTTCGATAGTAAATATCATACCGGGTTGCAACATTTCGCCTGTTCCTTTTTTACCATAGTGCAATACATTCGGTGGTTCATGAAAAATTTTACCGATGCCATGCCCGCAATATTCTCTTACGACTGAAAACCGATTTTTTTCTGCGTATTCTTGAATGACTGCACCAATATCACCAAAAAAAGCGCCGGGTTTGATGTGTTTGATACCAATATAAAGACATTCTTGAGTGATTTTTACCAAGCGTTCTGCTAACACCGATGGTTTACCTATCAGGAACATTTTACTGGTATCGCCATGGTAACCATCTTTTAAAACGGTAACGTCGATATTAATAATGTCGCCATTTTTTAATTTGCGTGGTCCGGGGATACCATGACAGACCTGATGGTTAACCGATGTACAAATAGATTTAGGGAAACCAAGATAATTTAACGGTGCTGGGATGGCCTTTTGCACATTCACTATATACTCATGGCAAATTTGATTCAGTTCATCTGTCGTGATCCCTTCTTTTACATAGGATCCAATCATATCCAGGACTTCAGCGGCTAGTTTCCCGGAAATTCTCATTTTTTCAATATCTTGTGCTGTTTTAATCACAATATCGGACATTTGGGTATAAGCATCCACTCAATTAGGTAGAGGGCAATCATATAATGGATAGGCGTCTTCGCCTAGAGGGGGTCAAGCACTTGCTTGTTGCTGCTACCCATATATGATATAAATGCGCTCTTCGTAAGTAAATATTAACTAGTCCGCACGCCTATCGACTAACCATTTGCTGGGTGCTTTTCTTAAAAGTAAAGTTGGCAAAAGGGGATATGCGGAGGCTTAACCCAAATGAGGAAGAATATATGCAAGTTACTATGCAAGATATGTTGAAAGCCGGTGTACATTTCGGTCATCAAACCCGTTATTGGAACCCTAAAATGGCAAGTTACATTTATGGGGCTCGAAATAAAATCCATATTATTGATCTTGGCAAAACGATGCCACTTTTCAATGATTCATTAAATTTTATCAGTGGTGTAGCGGCAAAAAAAGGTAAGGTATTATTTGTCGGTACGAAGTATGCAGCCCAAGATATTATTAAAGAAGAAGCAGAACGTTGCAAAATGCCATATGTTAACCGCCGTTGGTTAGGGGGCATGTTAACTAACTATAAAACGATTCGACAATCGATTAAACGTCTTAAAGAACTAGAAGCAATGTTTGAATCAGGCAAATTTGGTCGCTTAACCAAAAAAGAAATTCTCGGTTTGGAACGTGAAAAAGATAAATTGATGAATAGTTTGGGTGGTATTAAAAATGTAGGCGGTATCCCTGACGCTTTATTTGTTATTGATGTAGGGCATGAAAAAATTGCTGTTCGTGAAGCTAATCGATTAGGTATTCCTGTTGTTGGTGTCGTTGATTCCAATAACGATCCCGATGGTATTACCTATATTATTCCTGGCAATGATGATTCCACACGTGCTATTCGCTTTTATATTAAGAGTATGGCCGATGTTATTTTGGAAGCACGCGCCAGCACCTTAGAAGATATTAGCGGTACTGAAACCATCATTGACATCCGTGTCGAACCTGCTGAAGCGTTTCCTCCTAAGGATAATGTAAGTGAGAACAAATCAAACGAGTAGTGAGGTAGCGAATATGACAGTAAATATTTCAGCGACGCTTGTTAAAGAATTACGCGAGCGTACAGGCGCAGGAATGATGGAATGCAAAAAAGCACTTGAAGTGACACGTGGTGATATTGAACTCGCTATTGAAGAATTGCGTAAATCAGGTCGAGCTAAAGCAGATAAAAAAGCTGGTCGAATTGCCGCAGAAGGTGCAATTGTCATTGTCGAGGAGGGTGGGCAAGCTGCAATGTTAGAAATAAACAGCGAAACTGATTTCGTTGCGCGTGATAATAATTTTCTTTCATTTATTGATGCATTAGCAAAAACTGCATTAGCCACGAAAGTGCAAGATGTAGCAGGACTTTCAGCGACCACTCTGCTCGGTTCTCAACAAAGCGTTGAAGAAGTTCGGCAAACATTGATTGCAAAAGTAGGAGAGAATATTCAAATTCGTCGACTAATTGTTAGCCGTCCGACTGCTATTTGCATTGGAACCTATCTTCACGGCCATCGTATTGGCGTGTTGGTGGAATTGGATGTCGATAATAAAGAATTGGCTCGCGATATTGCGATGCATATTGCTGCTTCAAAACCTTTGGTGGTTTCTCCAGAGAATGTTCCAGCAGAAGTGATTGCCAAAGAGCGTGAAATTTATCTTGCGCAAGCGGCAACCAGTGGGAAACCGCAAGAAATTATTGAAAAAATGGTGGCTGGTCGTTTGAAGAAATATCTTGATGAAGTTAGTTTAATCGGGCAGCCTTTTGTAAAGGATCCAGATATAACAGTGGGCGGCTTATTAAATAAGCATCGCGCAAAAGTAGTGGCATTCGCACGTTATGAAGTGGGCGAAGGTATTGAAAAAACTGCTGAAGATTTTCGCGAAGCTGTTATGTCACAAATGCAAGGTAGCTAATGCATGGAAACACCAGCAAGGCCAATCTATCGGCGAATCGTACTTAAATTAAGCGGTGAAGCGCTTCAAGGTGATCATTTATTTGGGATTGATGCGAGTAAACTGACTCGCATCGCCCAAGAAATTAGTGGTGCCATTCAACTGGGTGTTCAAGTGGCGCTAGTAATAGGTGGCGGCAATCTGATTCGTGGCTTAGATTTGCATGCCGCTGGATTAGATAGAATTGCTGCTGATCAAATGGGAATGCTTGCTACAGTCATTAATGGTTTAGCACTGCGAGATGCTTTAGAGAAAAAATCCATTCCCACCACATTAATGTCGGCATTTGCTATACCTAGTATTGCCGATCAATACGATCGCTCTATCGCTCAAGAAAAACTACGACAAGGTCGAGTCGTTATTTTTTCTGCGGGTACGGGAAATCCTTTGGTAACGACTGATTCTGCTGCTGCACTGCGTGGTATTGAAATTAATGCAGATATTGTCTTAAAAGCGACTAAAGTCGAAGGCGTTTTCGATGATGATCCGATTAAAAATCCTAAAGCCGAACGCTATCAATGTTTAAGTTATGATGAAGTCATTGTGAAACGATTAGGCGTAATGGATTTGACAGCTATTCTTTTATGTCAAGATCATAACTTACCATTACGAGTATTTAATATGAATAAGCAAGGAGCACTCAAGCGAATTATGTTAGGCGAAGATATTGGAACAATGATTAAAGCGGCAGAATAAGAAACAACGGATTTCGTAAAGTGAATTGGAGAAATATATGCATAAAATAATTAAAGATGCAGAATTACGGATGCACAAAAGCATAGATTCATTCAAGGGAGAAATAGCAAAGTTGCGAACCGGGCGCGCGCACCCCGGTATTTTAGATCACATCCGTGTTGATTATTATGGAACGGAAATGGCGATTAATCAGGTTGCGAATATTACAACTAGTGATGCACGTACGCTGACCATTACACCATGGGAAAAAAAGATGGTTCAAGCGATTGAGAAGGCTATTCTTAATTCAGACCTTGGATTAAATCCAGCCACAACGGGTGATGTCATCCGTGTTCCTATGCCGGCATTAAACGAAGAAAGAAGAAAAGAATTAATTAAAGTTGTCCGTAACGAAGCGGAAAATGCGCGAGTAAGCATTCGAAATGTACGCCGAGATGCGAATGCCGAATTAAAAGAAAAACTTAAAAAGAAAGAAATTACTGAGGATGAAGAAAGACGTCAAGGAGATGAAGTACAGAAGCTGACGAATAAATATGTGGCTGAAGTTGATCAATTAACCGCAACAAAAGAAGCTGATCTGCTCGCAATATGAAGCAAACACCTTTGAAAAATTCATCTGATAATAGCATAGTGGATGATGATCAATTCAAATTACCACAACATATTGCGATTGTGATGGATGGTAATGGGCGTTGGGCTAAAAAGCGATTTATGCCGCGACTTGCTGGTCATCGGGCTGGAGTAGAGGCGACTCGACAAGTTGTTAAAAGTTGTATTAAAAAAAATATTAAAGTTTTATCGTTATTTGCTTTTAGTAGTGAGAATTGGCAGCGTCCTGCAAAAGAAGTGGATCATTTAATGGAGCTTTTTCTTATTGGTCTGGAACGTGAAGTCGATATTTTATATAAAAATAATGTTCAACTACGTTTTATTGGGGATCGCCGTCGCTTTAATGAAAGATTACAAAAAAAAATGCAAGAAGTTGAATTGGAAACCTTTAAAAATACAGGAATGGTATTATTATTAGCAATGAATTATGGTGGTCAATGGGATATTTATCAAAGCGTACACCAACTTTTTTCAGAGGTAACGGCAGGAAAGTTAACTTATTCCGATATTACTCCTGCACATATTGCCGATAGACTTTCATTTTCAGATTTGCCTGATCCGGATCTTTTTATTCGTACGAGTGGTGAAATACGAATTAGTAATTTTATGTTGTGGCAACTGGCTTATTCGGAGTTGTATTTTACGCCAACATTATGGCCAGATTTTAATGAAGCCGAGTTGGAAAAAGCATTAGCATATTATGCTAAGCGAGAACGACGTTATGGCTTAAGTAGTAGCGGGCAATCGAAATGAATCATCAATTAACAAAACGCCTCATCACAGCAGCTATTCTGATTCCACTTTTTCTTTTCTTATTGTTTTATCTGTCTCCTCCTCAATTTTGTTTTTTTACTGCCTTCATTACGCTTGCTGGTGCATGGGAATGGACGCGATTAATGGGAATCAAAAAATTGATTTGGCGTTTTTTATATATTGCTTTATTTACGTATGTTTTATTTAGTATGTTATTGATTTACGCGCCTATTATTTTCTTTTTTGCACTCAGTGGATGGTTGTTAGCCATTGTTTTAATTTTACGTTATCCAGTTAGTGGTGGTCTGAGTAAAAATATTCTATGGAGTGGTTTAATTGGTATGTTTGTTTTAGTTCCTTGTTGGGCTGCTATTAATTTCATTCGTAATCAAGACGATGGCATTTATCTTTTATTGTTTTTATTTATTCTGATTTGGGGTGCTGATTCAGCTGCCTATTTTGTTGGAAAAAAGTGGGGAAAAAATAAACTCGCGCCAGCAGTTAGTCCAGGCAAAACGTGGCAAGGATGTGGTGGCGCTTTAGTTTTTTCCTTCTTCTGGGTAGGAATGGTGTTATACCTAGAGCCATTGTTATGGCATAAATGGTTAGGGATTGTATTATTAGCACTGATTACAGTTGTATTTTCTATCGTAGGCGATTTATTTGAAAGCATGTTAAAACGGCAAGTTGGATTAAAAGATTCAGGGAATTTATTGCCGGGGCACGGAGGATTGTTGGATAGAATCGATAGCTTAACAGCTGCGGCACCTATTTTTGCTTTAGGAGTGGTGTGGTTGAGTAAGTAAATTTGCTATCTTCAGAACCATCTATTATACTACAAATGTAGCAAATTAAAACTTTTGTAGGTGTTATGATGGGTATTCCCATACGAATTGATGAAACGATTTATAATGAAGCTAAAAAGACAGCTCGTGCCGAACGCCGTTCAATTCCAAACCAAATCGAATTTTGGGCGATGATAGGGAAGTGCGCGTTAGATAACCCGGACCTTCCTATTGAATTCATTAGAGACCTTTTAATTTCAAAACACCAAGATCGGGCATTAGCCGAACCTTTTATTTGGAAAGACGGTGACTGATATTATTGTTAAGCAAATGCCAGCCTTTAAAAAAGCCTACAAAAAGCTTCATCTCAATGAAAAACATGAGGTCGATGATGCAATCCGCGCTATTCTTAAAAATCCACATTTGGGCGAAGAAAAAAAAGGGGATTTAGCTGGCGTTTTTGTCTACAAGTTTAAAATACATCGTCAAGAAAAATTACTAGCTTACGAGTGGAACTCAAAAGAAAGGTTGTTACTAGCTCTTGGCATGCATGAAAATTTTCACCGTGATTTAAAAAAACGAAGCTAGCTTGATAACATTTAACCCTATAAAAAACGACGATAAATATATTTTAAATCACCATTCGTTAAGGCAGCTCTATCTTCTTTTGAGAGTGTTTGTATATCGGCCGATCCAATGTTACCATTTTTCGAATTAACAAGATTTAGAAGATGAGTTGCTGCTGCTATTTTTTGATCTTTCGAAAAACCGAAATTAAATACATGACCAAAAAATTTGTATGATCTTTTATACTCCTCCGCTTCGCCGCTTCTTGTTTTGATATAACTTTCTAATTTTTCTAGGTTTGAGTTTAAAATCCGTGCAATTTCTAGATGACCAGCTTTTTCTGCTAAGCGTCGCGGATGAGCCGCTTTGTTGTCAGTAGGTTCTATTTTTGCGCCTTTTTTCAATAAAGCCTGAACAATTGGTAAGTACCCCTTTTCTGCTGCAATACAAAGTGGTGTGTATGGATCGAGTAGTCTTGTTTTTGTATTTTTATCCGAAGATAACTGGTATAAGCATCTTTTATTGGCTCGATTAATATCAATATTCTTTTGCTCTAATAAAAGATTAACTAGGTCTAAATTACCATTTTCTGCTGCTAAATAAAGTGGCGTAGAGCATGTATCATTATCTGGAATATTAACATCTGCGCCATTTTCTAGTAAGGCTTGTACCATATTATAATCATTTTTAGATACGGCCAATAATAGTGGGGTTGCATGATTTAGTGTCGAAGAAATTGTAATATTAGGATCTGCTCCTTTCGCTAATAGAATATTAACGATCTCCACATTTTGTTTATATACAGCACAATAAAGTGGCGTTATATTTGCCTTGGCAGTTGCATTGATATTGGCGCCTTTATCTAATAATAAATTGATGATTGTTACATCTTCTTTTTCTACAGCAAAATGTAATATATCATGCGAATGTTCTTTTATAACTTCTTGGAGGGTAATTGAGGTTGAGTTTACAGAGTTAACTTTTATGGCTTCAAAGACGTTAATAAAAAATGTTTCCCATGCTTTGTCGGATTTGTTTTTAACCATTGATGTGGAAAACATAGTATTATCCTTGATTTTTTAAATTAAAGCTATTTTATCAAAGCCTTATTAAGGATTTATGAGCCAAGTAATGAGTTGTATTTTGTTGTTTTTATTATATTTGTAGGATCCTTCGGCAGTTGAATATACTTTTTGCAGATTAAACTAGCATAAAAATAAATCATTTTTCCAGCTTACCTTGTCGCCTTTACTTAGGGTTGAATCTCAGTATAACGACTTAACTGCTTTGAATCTTAATATACATACAGTCTTGACGGAGTGTCGTTTATATACGACAATCAATTATGAATAAAGTTAAACATAAAATTTTGAGAAGTTATATTACTTCCTCGGGAAAAATTCCATTCTTAGAATGGCTTAATAATTTAAAAGATCCTCATACCCGTCTGAGAATTAGGCGCCGCTTAGATAGGCTTGAATTAGGTAATTTAGGAGACTGCAAATCGGTTGGTGAAGGAGTATTAGAATTAAGATTTTCTTTTGGGCCTGGTTATCGAATTTATTTTGCAGAATTAGATAATATAATAGCTATATTACTTTGTGGCGGCAACAAAAGTAGTCAAAAAAAAGACATCAAGATAGCTAAACTGTATTGGCAAGATTTAAAGGAGCGTAGCAATGAGTAAAACAAAAATCTTAAAAAACACTAAGAGTTATCATGAAGAACTCATCAAATCTCTTAGAAAACCGAAGGAAGCAAATTTGTATTTACGTATTGCAATGGAAGAATACCATGAAGATGGTGATGTTGAAGCACTTCTTGTGGCATTAAGAAATATTGCTGAAGCAAAAGGAGGAATGAGTAAACTAGCAAAAAAAACTCATTTAAATCGTCAAAATCTTTATTATGCACTCTCTAAAAAAGGTAATCCGACTCTCTCTACATTGGATCTGATTTTAAAGGGTTTGGGATATAAATTAGTGATACAACCAGAAGAAAATAGAAAAGCGGGGTAATGAACTGACCCCGAGACTGGGGAGTTTTTTATTTTCTCTTAATTAAGCTACGGTAGATTGGTTTTAATTCACTGCTCTCTAGCACTTTTTCATTTTTTTTCAGTATTGTTTCTTTGGCTTTACCATTAGAAACTTTTAAAAGAGCTTTTGCTCCTGCAATTTCTTGATCTTTTGGGAAGCCAAAGTTAAAGGTATGACCAAAAAATTTATAAGATGTTTGATACATGGGTGAATTTTCACTTTCTCTATTCTTTATATAATTAATTAATTTTTGTTTGTTTAAAGCTTTAATAATCTCGATATGGTGCATTTCTACAGCAATATCAAGTGGTGTTTCACCATTAATACTGCGGGTATTAATATTGGCACCTTCTATTAATAGAGCATTAACGATTTTGGCATGGCCTCTTTTTGCAGCGATAAAAAGCGGCGTTACGGTACCATCTTCAAGATGATAACCGGCATTTATATTGGCACCTTTTGCTAATAAAGCCTTGACGGTTTCGACATGACCTTCTTGTGCAGCAATATAAAGCGGCGTTGCGGTAGAACCGTCAGAAGAGCGACAACCTGCATTTATATTGGCACCTTTTGCTAATAAAGCCTTGACGGTTTCGACATGACCTTCTTGTGCAGCAATAAAAAGCGGCGTTGCGATAATACCATCTTCAAGATGATAACCGGCATTTATCTTGGCACCTTTTGCTAATAAAGCATTAACAACTTCGACATGACCTTCACGTGCAGCAATAAAAAGCGGTGTTTCGGTAGCACCGTCAGAAGAGCAATAACCCGCATTTATCTTGGCACCATTTGCTAATAAAGCATTAACAACTTCGACATGACCTTCTTGTGCAGCAATATAAAGTGGCGTTGCGATAATACCATCAGAATAGCAATAACCCGCATTTATCTTGGCACCTTTTGCTAATAAAGCATTAACAACTTCGACATGACCTTCACGTGCAGCAGTATAAAGCGGTGTTTCGGTAGCACCATCAGAATAGCAATAACCCGCATTTATCTTGGCACCATTTGCTAATAAAACGTTGACGATTTCGACATAGTCTTCTTGTACAGCAATATAAAGTGGCGTTGCGATAATACCATCTTCAAGATGACAACCGGCATTTATCTTGGCACCTTTTGCTAATAAAGTCTTGACGATTTCGACATGACCTTCACGTGCAGCAATATAAAGCGGCGTTACGGTACCATCAGAATAGCAATAACCGGCATTTATCTTGGCACCATTTGCTAATAAAGCGTTGACGATTTCGACATGATCTTCTTGTGCAGCAATACAAAGCGGTGTTTCACCAGTATCGGATAGAACATCATGAACATTGTACGGCAAAAAAGCATTCACTTTGAATGACAATAAGATATTAACGACATCGATGTGGCCATAGTAGGCAGCGATATGAAGTAGTGTCGTACCATTAATGCTTGCATCTCTCCGAAAATCTACACTCAGAAGTGGATTAATTGTTTTTGCAGATTGATTACAAGCAGTAGCCCAAATTAAGAGATCAATAGCTGTAGCCTGATGTAAGAGAAGTTGGGTTATTAGAAACAGAATGCTGCTATTATCATCAACATCTTTAATGTGATAGTTCATTGCAGCAACTTGATAGAAAAGATCAAGGATAGCTTGATAGCCTTTTTTAGACGCCCAATATATTAGTGCATGATTGGTTATGGTCATGCCTTTTAGATCGCTAAAAGTGAGAATTTTTTTTAGACTATCGACATCGTTTTCTTTTACTAGGGAAAAAAGCTTTCTCTCCTTTTCAGATAAATGCGCATATTCTGTTTTATAAGTAGTATGAAATTCATTGTGCCAGCTTCTATTAGTTGTGTTATCTAATTGAGAAAACACATGTGGAAAATGCAATTCAAACTTTTTATGCCATAGTAAGTTATCATGAGCAAGCTCATAAAATTGTTTATTAAGTGTTGTAGCTGACTGAATATCCTCAGGGCTTAAAAATGAAAGCAATTCCAATAATGTAGGATCGTCTAATTCCTTAATTGAGCAAGATTTTGAATCTATGCGTGAATGCATATGAATTTCCTTGTTTTAGTCTATTTTTTATAACGATTGACAATACATTTTCTAAGTAGTGACAAAGATTACTTCGTTTTCAAAGGCCATACAAACTTTACACTGCTCAATCTTAGGCTGAATTGTACTGCGCTTGGGCTGCTCGGGTAATTGTTTCAACTATCCGTTCATAAAAACATTCTGGCAAGCCGTGCCCCAGTTTTTCAATGATTTCTAAGCGACTATTAGGCAAGCATTGGGCTAAATAGTTAGCGTGTTCTACTGGGAAAACCGGGTCATCATCACCATGAATGATTAAGCTAGGCAGTTGTACTGATTTTAATTGATCACCGCGAGGTTTAGCAAACAGCATTGCCAATAATTGTCGTTTGAAACCTTCTGGATGATAAGCGCGAAGATAGGATTTTGCGTACATGTCCCGGACAATTTTTTCATTTCTATGATCAGGATGATAATAGATTTTATAAATATCTAGCATAGCATTTACATAGGATTCAACATCTTCTGCTGGTTTGCGCGGCGCGAAAAAAAATTTCAGCACCTCCGGTTTGGCGGAAGGCAAATGCGGATCGCCACTCGTTGTGGCAATACAGGTTAAACTTAACAGTCGTTCTGGATAGTTTATTGCTAAAAGCTGAGTAATGATTCCACCCATTGATATACCCACAATATGCGCCTTTTTTATTTCTAGGCCATTCATCAAGGTAATCACATCTTTCGCCATATCTTCTAAAGAATAAGGCGGAAGAAAAACAATGTTTTGGTGTTTAGCCATAATCGCTTCGGCAATGCTGGGTGAATGAATGTGATCATAGTAGCTAGAGAAACCTACATCACGATTATCGAATGTAATGACATACCATCCTTGATCAGCTAACCCTTGAATCATTTCAATTGGCCAATTAATCAGTTGGCCATTTATTCCTGAAATAAAAATTAGACAAGGATTATTTGCATTGCCAAATGTTTCGTAACAGATGGTAATATGGTTGTCATTAAATAGTGGCATAGATAATCACTTTTAGTTTTTCAGAGTGTAGCATCTTACTCAGTATCTTGACTTACAACAAGTATTAGGGTTTTTGTCTTAGGTTATCTGTTTAAATGAGCAAACCGTGTCCCCCAACCTTCACATGTACCAAAATAAAGCATTAGAGTTATTCAGAATTGAGGGTGATAAAAATTTATTGACCCTATCATCATCAAAAAGCTGGATTTTAGATTAAAAAGCCAAGATAATTGGCGGCTGACTCGTTAGTTGGTAGAAGGTAACGTTGACAGGACAACCTACTAACCAATACATTAAGCCGACAGAATGAAAAAACTATATCTCATTATTTGGTTATCCATATTCCCGTTTACCTTAACTTGGGCAAGCCAAGTATTTGTAGTGAAAAATATTGAGTTTGAAGGTTTGCAACATATCTCTAGAGCAACAGCTTTAAGTTATTTACCCATCAAATCTGGCGAAACCTTGCGATCTTCTCAAACAGCATCTATCTTGCGATCACTCTATAAAACTGGGTTTTTTGATCGCATTACCTTATCAAAAGAAGGCAGTACACTGATCATTCACGTTACCGAACGGCCAACGATAGGCCAGTTGAAGTTGAGTGGCAACTCGGTGATCCAAACGGATAAATTAACTGCTGTCATGAGAAGCATGGATATTGCCGAAGGTCGAATTTATAATCCAGCTGTGTTAGAAAAGATTAAACAAGGCTTATTAAATCAATACTATCAATTAGGTCGTTACAATGCTCGTGTGGATGTGACTGTTACGCCGATGTCTAGAAATCGGGTGTTAGTAAAAATCACCATATCTGAAGGATTGATCGCTAAAATTCGTGGTATCTCAGTGCTTGGAAATAAGGCTTTTAGTGAGAAAACATTAATCAAACAATTAGATATTACCACATCGAGTATTGTGACACTGATTACACAATCTGATCGATATTCTGAAGAGAAACTAGAAACTAGTTTAACGAAATTACGAAATTTTTATTTAGATAATGGCTATTTGCGTATGGAGGTTAAATCTGCACAAGGTCAGATTACTCCAGATCGAAAATCTGTCTATGTCACTATCGTTGTAGAAGAAGGACAACCTTATACGGTAAAAAGTTATGAGTTGACTGGACAATTCGTGTTACCACGAAAGCAGTTGATGGAGCAAATTCATATTCAAGCGGGAGAGACTTTTTCGCGTGAAAAAGTGCTAGAGGCTGAAAAAAATATTACCAAATTGTTGGGTGATAAAGGCTATTTATTTACAACAATTGCGATACGTCCAAAATTAAATGATAAGGCACATGAAATTATTTTAGTGTTTGAAGTAAAACCTGGAAAACGTTCTTATATACGTCATATTACTTTCTCTGATAATAATCGCACCAATGATGTTGTGCTACGACGTGAAATTGAACAATGGGAAGCAGCGCCAGCGGCAATGTCCAAATTAGAAGAATCGAAACATCGTTTAAGCCTTTTGCCTTATATTCGAGATGTCGAAATGTCTATCAAGCCGGTTCCAGAAACTGAGGACCAAGTAGATGTTAATTATAAGGTAAAAGAAGATAGCTCCGCTCAAGCTACATTTAAAGTAGGCTATTCACAACTTTACCATATCATATTAGGCGCAGGGTTAAACCAAAAGAACTTTATGGGAACAGGAAATACGGTAGGGATCAATCTTTCTCGTAGTCGCTATGAACAATTTTATAGTATTGATTATACCGATCCCTATTATACGGTAGATGGTATCAGCAGAAGTTTTAATGCAGCAATTTCTCGTGTGGACCCTGGTTCTGCTGCAAAAGTAAATGGTGCCTATACCATCAATGAATACGATTTGGGCGTATTGTATGGTATCCCGGTTGCTCAAGAAGAGGGAGTGATTAACCGCATTCTGGCGGGTGCTACCTATGAAAATACCTTGGTTAATCTTGTTCCGGGGAAATTATCTGCTCAGGTAAATGATTTCGTGACTCGTAACGGGCGCCGTTTTCAAGAATTAGATATGAAGGTGGGCTATTCCAGAGATAGTCGCGATAAAGCTATTTTTCCTACATCGGGTACGATTCAAACATTATTTCTCGATGCTTATGCTCCTTTGGCGAGCGATTCATTAACATTCTATACCTTGACCTATCATGCAAAAGCCTATCAACCATTAAATGATCAATTTATTATTCTCACTCGAGCAGATTTAGGTTATGGTAATGGTTTACACGGAATAGGAGATTTTCCGTTTTTTAGAAATTATTTTGCTGGTGGTATTGATTCGGTTCGTGGATATGAAGGGTATACTTTAGGACCTCAAGATTCCCTTGATAATGCTTATGGTGGTAATATGTTGGCGGATGCGAGTCTTGGGTTGATTTTTCCGAACTATATCTCGGATAATTTACGAACAAGCGTATTTGTGGATGCTGGTAATGTTTATACCTCTTTGAATAATAGAGGATTTGGTGGAAGTAGCACGATGTCTGGGCCCATACGTTATTCAGCCGGGATAGAAGCGGATTGGATAACACCGTTTGGACCCATTGAACTTAGTTTGGCCAAACCCATCAATCCACATAAAGGGGATGATGAACAATGGTTCCAGTTTGCTCTAGGGGCAAATTTTTGATCAATTTGGTGAGCGGTAAGGAATAACGGTATTAATTCACTTTTGGAGAATGTCATGAAAATAGCAAAAACAATGGGTATGTTAACTGGGGTTTTATTATTAACGGGTGGTGTGGCTGTTAGTCAGGCGGCAGATACATCGGGGACAATCAAAGTAGCAGTAGTGAATGTTCAACAAGTGTTACAGCAATCTCCTAAAGTTGCCGAGTACAGTAAAAAATTAGAGAGTCAATTTAAAACAAGACAAACTAAGATTGGTGATGAGCAAAAATCGTTACAAGATTCGTTAGAGAAATTTAAAAAAGAATCTCCAACGATGAGTGAGAAAAACAGAAATGATATGCAAAAACAAATTGCTGCAGAGCGCTCTGATCTAGTCAAAAAAGTAGTGACCTATCAACAAGATTTACAAAAAGAACAAAATAAAATTATGCAAGGCATTTTAGGTGATATTAATGGTATTGTAACTAGCATCGCAAAAACTCAGAACTATGCTTTAGTGTTAGACTCTCAAGCGGTCATCTTTGCTGCTGATGGTAATGATATTACTAAAGATGTTGCAAAAAAATTCAATAGTGATAACAAATCTTAATTATTTTTTTTAAGTCATTTTTAAGACCCTCTCCCCCATTTTTGGGGGAGATTTTTTTAGGTGGGGAGTGAATCGTTGAGAAACATGCAGGCTAATAAACAATACACATTATCTGAGCTAACGAGTGGGTTAGAGGTGACAATAAAAGGGGATGTAAATTGTATCATTACGGGTATCTCTATACTTCACCAATCACAGCCAGGCCATATTAGCTTTCTCACCAATTCACTTTATCGGAAGCATCTTGCTACCACGCAAGCTTCCGCAGTTATTTTGTCAGAAAAAGATGCGAATGCTTGTACAGTAAATGCAGTTATTTGTAAAAATCCTTATTATATATATGCAAAAATCGCCGAATTTTTTACTACCTCTCATTCATTTGTCCCCAATATACATCCGACAGCAGTGATTGGTAGCGATACCCATATTGATCCTACAGCGCATATTGGTGCCCATTGTGTGATCGGCGATCATGTTAATATTGCTGCACGAGTGGTCATCGGATCCAATAGCACGATTGGTGATTTTTCTATTATTGGCGAAGCATCGAAATTAGATGCACGGGTGACTATTTACAACAAGGTCATGATTGGAAAACGAACTCATATTGCAAGCGGAGCGGTAATTGGGAGTGATGGATTCGGTTTCGCTAATCAAAATGGCGTTTGGCACAAAGTTCCTCAACTAGGTGGTGTGCAGATTGGCAATGATGTTGATATTGGTGCAAATACGACGATAGATTGCGGTGCCGTGGATCACACAATCATTGAAGATGGTGTCAAACTAGATAATTTAATTCAAGTAGGGCATAACGTTAAAATTGGTGCGCATACGATTATAGCAGGTTGTGCAGGCATAGCAGGCAGCGCAGTGATTGGGAAGAATTGTATGATTGGTGGTGCATCGATGATTCTTGGGCACATTACCATCGCCGATAATGTCATGATTACGGGTAATACTGGTGTGAATAAATCCATATCTGAAGCAGGAGTGTATTCTTCGGGTATTATCGGCGTGGTGACGAATCAAGAATTTAAAAAGAACAATGCAAGGTTTCATCGTTTGGAAAATTTAACGCAACGAATCAAAATGCTGGAATTATCATTACAAAAGTTTAAAGAGGAAGAGAAAAAATGAAATATGTAATGGATATCAATGAAATTTTAAAATATTTACCGCATCGTTATCCATTTTTATTAATTGATCGCGTTATTGAGATTAATCAAGGAAAATCTTTAGTTGCTCTTAAAAATGTTTCGATGAACGAAGCTTATTTTATGGGTCATTTTCCTAATCATCCTGTCATGCCTGGTGTCTTGATATTAGAAGCGATGGCACAAGCTGCTGCAGTGCTTGCATATAAATCTACGAATACTACTCCACAAGATGGTGCGATGTATTATTTTGCCGGAATTGATAATACTCGCTTTCGGCGCATTGTTAAACCAGGCGATCAATTACTGCTAAAAGTGCAGGTTTTACGATCCAAACGCGATGTTTGGAAGCTGGAAGGAAATGCTTATGTAGACGATGAATTAGCTTGTTCAGCAGAATTTATGAGTGCTCGTAAGCCAGGAGAAAGTCGTGATTGATAAAACTGCAATTATCGATGTATCAGCAAATATTGCTAACGATGTTTACATTGGCCCTTATTCAGTGATTGGTCCAGAAGTTGAGATTGGTGAAGGTACTTGGATTGGTCCGCATGTAGTGATTCAAGGACCAACTAAAATTGGACGAGAAAATAAAATATTTCAATTTTCATCAATTGGTGAAATGCCGCAAGATTTAAAATTTCAAGGTGAAAAAACTTTTTTAGAAATTGGTGATCGCAATATTATTAGAGAATTTTGTACGGTCAACCGTGGTACGATTCAAGATAAAACAACAACGCGAATTGGCCATGATAATCTTTTTATGGCTTATGTGCACATTGCTCACGATTGCCAAATTGGTAATCATGCTATTTTCGCAAACAATGCTTCTTTGGCAGGTCACGTAGTGATTGAAGATTATGTGACTTTAAGTGGTTTTTCTGGCGTATTTCAATTTTGTCGGGTGGGTGCGCATAGTTTTGTGGCGACTAATTCTGTCATTATTAAAGATGTGCCACCTTTTATTAAAGTATCCGGGTATTATGCCAAACCTTTTGGACTCAATACGATAGGATTACAACGCCGTGGTTTTACTGAAGAAGCTATCATGTTGCTTCGTCGTGCTTATAAAGTTATTTATCGTAATGGTTTAACGATTGCTAAAGCTATTGAAGAATTACGTAAAATGGAATGTATAGAAGTGCAACAACTGATTCAATTTATTGAAACATCTCATTCCGGAATTACACGTTGAAAATCGGTATGCTGGCAGGAGAAGCATCCGGCGATTTATTGGGTGCGGAACTCATCCATGCGTTGCGAGATCAATATCCTCATGCACAAATCGAAGGTATTGGTGGTCCAGCAATGATAGCAGCTGGATGTGTAAGTTTGTTCGATATTGAACGCTTAAATGTCATGGGTTTGATTGAACCAATATTTCGTTTGCCTGATTTGATCAGGCTACGTAAAAACGTTTATCACTATTTTCTTCAGCATCGACCAGATGTTTTTATTGGGATAGATGCACCTGATTTTAATTTAGGTTTAGAAAGCAAATTACGTCATGCGGGTATTCCGGTAATACATTATGTTAGTCCTAGTGTGTGGGCGTGGCGGCAATACAGAGTGCGTAAAATTGCTAAAGCAGTTGATTTGATGCTAACGTTATTACCATTTGAAGCAAAATTTTATGAACGAAACCAAGTTCCAGTACGCTATGTAGGACATCCTTTAGCGGATCAAATTCCTATTCAACCAGATAAATTCGCTGCACGCAGAGCCTTATGTATCGATGAACATGTTACTTATATTGCGTTGCTTCCAGGTAGTCGTCAGCAAGAAATTCGTTATATGGCACAGCCATTTTTACTCGCGGCCCAACAAATATTAATTCAGAAACCAAATGTTCGGTTTATTACTTCACATACCAATGAACAACGCTACCAAGAATTTTATGAATATTATCGACAAATTTCTCCCAACTTACCCTTGGAATTTTTTACTCGACGTTCGCATGATGTCATGGCAGCGGCTGATGTAGTGATGGTTACCTCTGGTACAGCGACGTTAGAAACGATGTTATATAAAAAACCGATGGTAATTGCTTATCGTATGTCTCGTTTAACTTATCAGTTAGCAAAATTATTAGTTAAAACACCTTATGTAGGATTGCCAAATTTATTGGCAAATAGTGAAATTGTACCAGAGCTGATTCAAGATGCTGTCAAACCAGAAATCATTGCTCAGCAAGTACTGCATTTCCTTAATCATCCAGATGAGGTTCGTGTTTTAGAAAATAAGTTTACTGAGTTGCATAGAGGATTATTAGGTATTTCGGCAAATTGTATTTCCGCTGCTATTTTGGATGTGGTAAAGAAAAAATCGAAAATCGAATTTGCTTAAAGTATTAGAGATTGCAATAAGCCAACCAAAACGATAAATTTTCTGGATATTGAGTAGGACGTTTTTCGGTATCAGGAGAATAAAATCGCACGCTTAAAAAATGTCGACCGACGCTAATTTCTGGAAAGGCTAATAAGTTGGGAGAAATACCAAGCCGGATCATGCGTAAATTAGCTTGAGGATCGAGTAATTCTTGATGAAATCCATGAACAGCAGTTTTTTCATCAGTTTTTGCATTTTTTCTTACTAGATCCAGTACTAATGTGACAACCGTTCTAATTTGAGCAAATTCACTTAGCCAGTCATTAATGGTGGTTTGACGAGCTTCAACTGGTTGTTGTAACCAATAATGAAAAAGTGGAATATCAAAACTGCAACCGCCGCCAGGACTTGCTAAATGTAGGCGTAAAGTATTGAGTAATTCAATATCTCTTAAACGATGACCAATTTTTCCGTTACTTTCGATTAAATCATGTGATAGTTGTTCTAGCTGATTAATGAGGCCTGCTAATTTCTGACTATCAATTTCAGGTAGATCGCTATACCGTGAAAGATTAGAGGCATGGTGGCTTAATTCTTTTGCTAATTTCGATTTAAGATCAGGTCGATCAAGTAACTGCAACATATTAATGATAGAGGTAATCATATTTCTCGTACCTAACTGAGAAATATCGCTTTGCTGCCGATCAAATTGCAGAAATAATTGCTCAAGTCTTAATGAGACACGAGTAATTTCATTTAAAGGCTGTTCATAAATAATTGTGTTATTCATAGACTCAAGGTTGTGCTAAATTCGTCAAAACTTCTAACGATCATATCATGAATTGATTCGAAAATGGACAGGCGGATGAAGATTTTTTCTCTCTTAAAAATACAACTATAATCAATTGCTTAGTAGAAAAGCTGAGAAGCAAGTCTTAAATATTACCTTAAGGTAAATAGGCTATATTGGTACAAGTTCATATTTATCCTCTAATCTTTTTATTACTTAAGAATTTCTTAAATTGCGAGGTGCAAAGTGGGGCGGCAAAGGTTGATAGATGTATCTAGGAGTGATTGGCTATCTCTTGAACAAGAAGCTGCAAAACAAGCGATCAAGCTTGTTAAGGATGCTATTGAGGTGTTAGAAGAAGAAATTAAAAAATGTAAGCAAGCAATTAATGAATTGCAAATTAAACAGTCTGACGATAATAATGCAAAAACAATCACAGAACAAATTGAAATAATCAACAAACAAATTGCACGTTATACTGGCAAAATAGAACACATTCAACCTTATTATTTATATTTGCAACAGTTTATCGCACTGCTTGGCAAAGCAAATCAGCAGTCTAATATTGAAGTAACCACAGCAATTGACAATGTTTATGCTGAGTTAAAGCAGATTTACCCTGCTGCTATTGATATAAATAAGCTCGATCTGTCATCTCAGGAAAATAAAATAAAGCAAATCACTTACTTTAAACAACATCCACATGCGCAATTTTTGCTTTTATTAGTTAAAAAGTTAGAAGCCTTCAAAGAAGAAGTTGCAGAGATACCACTCAAGAAGATAGTAAATGGGTCAAACAATAGGACTATACGGCAAGCTGCAAAAGAAAGTGCGGCTTGGGGATTTGATGTCGGTAAAAAATTTATCGATCCATTCGATGACTTTTGGCCGGTGATTAGGCAACTCTTACCCAAAAGCCATGTACTCAGCATTTTTGGCGCCACATTGACAGGAACACTGGGAACGATTAATGGTTCAGTGGAAGGGGTAAAAGGAGCGAGGAAAGCATATAAAGCACTTAAATTAATGGGCTTAGAAGCAAAAAAAGTCTATCAAGCATTTAAAATGGGTGGTTTAGTAAAGGGAATAGAAGAAATTAAAAAAACATATCAAGACTATATCAACAAAGGCAAAAATCATCAGCTGAAGACGCGTATCGCCAGTGGAACTTTAATTACTTTATTAGGCGCAGCTATCGTGGGTATGGGCTTGACGCTGGTTATTGGTGCTGCGACAGGAATAACAATTGCTGGCGCCACGTTCTTACCATTTTTAATACCTGGTGGATTGGCGATGGTTTTTTCTATGTCATTATGGAAAAATATTTATGTATGGCGACAAGCAAAAAAAATAGAAAAACAACAAGAGAAACAGTGTGATCATCAGGCTCTCCTAAAATTGCAAAATGAAATTAAACAAGATCAAACAATTGTGTCGCAAAAAAATAATGATACACAACCTCAACAAACATATGACGAATCGTTGATAGGATTACAATCAAAACAACAAGAATTTGCGAAGCAACAGGGAGCGCTTGAAGGCAAACTAAATTATTATGATTATTTACATGATAAACGTTTAGATAAAGAAGCCAAGGTTGCATTTCGCGCAATAGAAGTACTTACCATGACGACGGTTGCAACAGGTGCTATGTTGGGTGCGTTGGGATTGATTGGATTCAGTGTTGCATTTGGCGGTTTTCCTTTATTAATTACAGCGCCTATTATTATTACCGCGATTGGTGCAGTTTGTGCTGTGATCGGTAAAGTATTAGAAAAAAATGATGATAAAACCCATCACATTTCGAGAAAAGCAAGACGCTTCTTTATAGGAGTTGCTGAAAACATTACAAACTTATTTTCCAGTCATGGTCCACGCACTCCAACTATGTCCATTCCCAAACAATCATCGGTTTATTTGCAGGGATCAACAGCCGCTGCTTTACAAACTATCAGGCAAACAACTCCATCTCCCGTAGTTGCTTCGGTCGCAGCAAACGGTGCTGCATTAGCTGCTACTAGCACACCATCACCATTACCATTGCCATCATCGCTGTCATCATCGCTATCATCATCGCTGTCATCATCGCTATCATCATCGCCATCATCATCGCCATCATCATCGCCATCACCATCGCCATCACCATCGCCATCATCATCGCCATCGCCATCACTTTAATTTGAATATTTTTTTTAATATTGCAATAATCGCTGGCGCGGATGAAAATTGTAAAAGTCAGCGGCTAATTAACTAGATCACTTAATAAAATAGTAAGGACCAATCAATATGGCAAAGCAAGCTACTTCTCAAGTTTTTAATCTACATCCCAGCACTCTTTTTATGAATCTTGAACGGGCGATGATTGAGGTTTTTGCGCGGTATGATAAATTACATCCAGCAAATCAATCAGTGAGCGTTCGTATTTGTTTGCGAGCATTGCGCAATAAAATGAATGATATTAAAAAAGCTTCTGAAAATATTACTCATCAACAATGTTATCAATTATGTGGTTTGTTTTTAAAAATGGCTGATGAAGTTTGGCAAGATAAAGAATTTTCGGATGCAATTTTGTCGGTTATCAAGAATATTTCTTTAAATCAACAGGAATGCAAAATAGCTTACCAAGATCTAGATCAGTCGGATATGAGGAAACTTGCATCACAACTTACGATGGATGAGGCTAAAGAATACAATGAAGCCTATCAAGCATTACGAAATAAGGTGTGCCAGCTTGAATCAACGAGTAATAAAACGAGTAATAAAGAGCTAGAAAATGCATATATGCGTGCATATACGTTATTGCAAGGCATTGCTATAAAAGGACGTGAAAATAAAAATCCAGGTGATATTAAATATTGTACTACCGTTTCAAAATTAGCAGTCAACTTGATGGAGAATCCCGATAATGTAAACATTCGTCATGATTTCTCTGAGTTAGCTAAGCATGATAAAGATGGTATAAGTGATAATTTCACAAAATTTGCGGGTGTGATGATGGCATTTTTGGGTGCGGTAATGGTTGCAGGATCTCTTTTGTTGCAGCAATTATCTTTGCATTTTTCTGCCCCCCTTACGATGGTAGGAGTGGTGGGCGGTGGTCTATTTTTTCTGCAAGGAGTGAATCTTTTCCAGCAGGGTAGACAAAAAGGGGTTTCGAAAGCTATTACGCTATTCGGTAAGTGTAAACAATATGGCGAAAAAATTACTCATGATGATACTGTCTCGACACCCAGTTATGCGCCAATGTTGACATGACGACTTAATCTTTTTTCTGGGAAAGATTCATATATATTTGATGCAATTGATCAACTTGCGGAATAATGTCAGCTATTTTTCCATCATTGATGATGACATCATCAGCACCCACTAATCGCTGCTGACGATTGATTTGAGAATGTAATATCTTTTCTACTAGTGATGCTGAGGTTTTATCTCGCGCCATGACTCGTTGAATTTGATTTTGTTCGAGGGTATCAACGACGAGAATTCTATCGATAAAATCGTAAGGTTTCACTTCAAATAGCAGTGGAATCACGATAATGCAGTAAGGTGCAGTTATCTTTTTTAATTCATCTTCGATTTTCATTCGTATGAGTGGATGCAAAAGATCTTCTAGCCACTTACGTTGAGCAGCTTGCTCAAAAACAATATGGCGTAATTTCGAGCGATCGATGCTGCCGTTTGCTTGAACGATTTCTTTAAAATGTTGAGTAATCGCTAAAAACGCAGGTTGTTTGGGAAGCGTTAGTGCAAGTGCAATGAGATCTGCATCAATAACTGGTACGCCATGCTGAGCAAACAAATTAGCAACAGTGGATTTACCTGATCCGACTCCACCCGTTAAACCAATCACGCGCGTTGTCATATTCAACTTCTATCTAAGATATGGGTGTAATGGTAATAAATTTGAGATAATAGTTCATTATTTCATCGCCCCATAACATGGTAATCCAACCGGCAATAGCAAGATAAGGACCAAATGGCAAGGGAACGCTTTTAAATTGTCGTTTGATTAACATATGGCTAAAAGCAAAAATAACACCGCTGATAGAAGAGAGTAAAATAATTAAGGGAAGCATTTGCCAGCCAAAATAAGCACCTAGCGCTGCAAGAAATTTATAATCGCCTTGGCCCATGCCTGTTTTTCCAGTTGCCCATTCGAAAAGCAGTTGAGTAATGGCAAAAATAAGATAGCCAGCAATCGCTCCAATGATACTATCGTGACTATCAGCAAAAATGCCAAATAGGCTAAAAAACAAACCTAGCCAAAGTAATAGTAAAGTGAGCTGATCAGGCAGCAAATGATAATCGAGATCAATAAATACTAGACAAATGATGCTCCAAGTAAATAGTAAGGCAGCCATTGTTTGCCAAGTCATACCAAATTTCCAAGCGACATAAACTGACACTAAGCAGGTAAGCGCTTCAACCAAGGGATAACGTAGGGAAATAGAGGCCTTACAATAGGCACATTTACCTTGTAACCACAAATAACTTAAAATAGGGATATTATGCCAGGGGCGAATGACTTTCTTGCATTCTGTACAATGAGAAAATGGAAGATATAAATTTAATTTTTCTATTTCATGGTGTGGTTTTAATCCAAGATAAACTCGGCATTCTTCGCTCCAGCTCTGTTCCATCATGCGGGGTAATCGATAAATCACAACATTGAGGAAACTTCCAATAAATAGTGAAAAAATCGCGATAACGATTAAAAAAATGTCAGGATTTGAAATAAAAAAATACAAAATATCCATAATTACAATGTGGTTCCTAATTTGAAAATAGGTAAATACATCCCGATGACTATTCCACCGATTAAAACACCAAGGAATAGCATAATCAAGGGTTCTATCATTTTGCTCAGTTGCGCCGTGATTTGATCGATATCAGACTCCATAAAATCAGCTGTTTTATCAAGCATAAAATCCAGCTTGCCCGTTTCTTCACCAATTTTTATCATTTGTATCATTATCTCTGGAAAATATGCGAGGGCTTGCATGGCATGATTCAGTGATAATCCAGTATGTAGCTTACTTTTTAACAAGGCGATGGAAGTGGTAAATTTCACATCCGAGCTGATTTTAGATACCAAATGCAAAGCATCGATAATGGGAATACCAGCTGAAAAGGTAATGGCAAGTTGTCGGGCAAATCTCGCAAAGATAATTTTTAACATATACTGTTTTATGGGCGGGATATGGAATAACAGTAGGTATAAATAATCTTTCATTTTTTTGCGATAAGCGGGATGATATAAAACAAAGCCAATCACACTCTGAAGTAGCAATAAGATTACCCACCCATAGCGCTGAAAATAATAAGAAACTGCAAAAATATAAATGGTTAAAAGAGGAAGCTTGTTTGGAACATCTTGGAATAACTCAGCAAAGCGAGGAATCACTACCAGGAATAAACCACATAAAATCACTAAAGACACTATCATGACCAAACAGGGATAAAAAATAATTTGTTGAATTTTTCTGTTAAAAGCTAAATTTTTTTCATGGTGGGCGGCAATCATTTCCAGCATGTTATCAAGTTTTCCAGTATGTTCGCCAATGTGGATTAATTGACAGGTTAATTCATCAAAATAAAGTGTGCGAAACTTTAAGCTATAAGAAAGTGCTTTACCCGAGGCAATTTGTTCACGAATGCTATAGATTATCTGGCGTAAGGAATTCTTTTCTTGAGATTTGGCTAAAATATCGCAGCTTTGTAAAATAGGGATACCAGCTGAAATTAAGGTAGCGAATTGTCTTAAAAAAAGAATAATATCAAAATGATTTATTCTCCTGTTTTTTTTTAAATATACTCCTAGCAGCTTGTTGCTCATTAAACGCTTAGGGTCATTTAAATTCATTTTATTAAACCAGTTCATTTGTTAGTACTCTGTCAACTTCTGCAATATTGGTGATGCCAGCTTCCACTTTTTTTTGTGCCGCTTGAGCCAAGAACATGATGTTTTCAGCTTTTGCCTGATTTAAAATTTTTAGACGATCACCTCCAGCTAAAATAATCTTGGCGATGGAATGAGTAATGGGTAGTACTTCGAAAATACCAATGCGACCTTTAAATCCCTCATGGCAGTTTTCGCAGCCTAAATGAGTGTGTTTGCAAAACTGACATAATCGACGCACTAAACGTTGGGCAATGATGAGTGAAATAGAAGCAATAAGATGATAACTAGGAATTCCCATATGCTGTAATCGTGTAATGGTTTCAATCGCATTATTAGTATGTAAAGTGGATAAAACTAAATGACCAGTTTGCGCTGCTTGCAGTGCAATGGTGGCGGTTTCATTATCGCGAATCTCACCCACCATAATAATATCGGGATCTTGACGTAAAAATGTTCGTAATATCGTGGCGAAATCTAAACCGATTTTGTTATTTACCATCACTTGATTAATTCCTGCCAATTCAATTTCAACAGGATCCTCAATAGTAACAATATTTTTTTCAATTTGGTTTAAGTAGTGCAGCGCAGAATAAAGTGTAATTGTTTTACCGCTACCTGTTGGCCCAGTGACCAATATTAAGCCTTGCGGTTGCTTTAATTTATTTAAAAACAATTGCTGTTGCGTATCGGTTAATCCGAGTTGATGGATATCTGATTTTATTGCGGAGCTATTTAATAAGCGGAGAACAATTTTTTCACCAAATAAAGTAGGACAGGTGCTGATACGGATATCTATTTTATGATCATTTTGCAGTGAAATATGACCATCTTGTGGTAGACGGCGTTCGGCAATATTTAAATTAGCCATGATTTTTAAGCGCGTTATCATTTGCATCGCTAATGGCGATGGAAACGTTGCTACTTCGTGCAATAAACTATCACTACGAAAGCGAATTCGGCAATGTTGATGGTAAGGTTCAATATGAATATCAGAGGCATGGTTGAGAATTGCATCTTGAAGGAGCCGATTCACTACTTGAATAACAGATTCATTAAAATTGATGAGTGACGGCAATTCTGTTGCAAGGGCTTCATTCATCACAAAATCCATTTTTTAAGCATGTTCCGCTGATTGTCCAGTTGGTACCATCCTCATTTGGTGTTGCTATGTAGGTAGCATTTGCTACCAATGCAGTACCGGTTGCTGTAATGACACCATTTTCAATTTTGAGATTGGCAAGATTGCGGGTTCGCGGAGGTTCTTTTGGAATAGTATGTTTACCGGGGGATAATTCAGAAATCGGTATTCCTTGTTGTAATGCTAAAGAAACAGCAGCTTTAAATAATCGAGTTGTCGTAATAATTTCTGTAAATCGTGCTCGCTGTAGATAGGTTTGATAGGAAGGAATAGCGAGCACAGCAAGAATACTAATAATGGATACAACAATCATGAGTTCAATCAATGAAAAGCCTGCAATTTCTGCTAACTCTAGGTGATGAGGGTGACGCATGATATAAAAAAACGGTTTCATAGATTGCTCCAAAGAATTAAAACAGGATGAACGTGTTTGGTTGAAGTGGACTTGCAAGAATGGCTTTTGTGAGGAAGTGGCTTATGGAACAGAGTGAATCATGACATAAAAACGTAGAGTATATCGTAAGTAACGACTTTGCAAGTCATTAAAAGTACAGTTAAGAACAAGGTCTAACCTGTATTTACTTTTTCATCCGATTTTGAAAAATATTTGTGGATATTAAACTTCACTGAATCAGATGCACGTCGCCACAAACCACCTTGTGGATTATTATCAAGAGCAATTAAGGGCTTTGAAGCGACCACTTGATCATTCAAGGTAATTTTTAAGATGCCATACGTTTTCCCTTTAAAGATAGGTGCTTTTAAAGGGCTGTTTAACTCTTGGGAAACTTGAATTCGCTTGTACTGCCCAGTCGGAACGGTGATATAAAAGTCCTCAGCGACTCCTAAGGGTACTTCTGATTTTTCGCCTTGCCATACTCGTGCTTGAATAAGCGGACTGGTTGCGTTGTATAGTTTATGTGTTTCAAAGAAACGAAAACCATATGTCATGAGACGCATGGAGTCCTCAGTTCTCGCTTCATCGTTTGGTTCACCCATGACGACACTAATTAAACGCATGCCATCTTTTTTGGCAGAAGCGACTAAGCAATAACCCGCTTCACTTGTGTGTCCTGTCTTTAACCCATCGGCATATTGATAGCGCCACAATAAGCGGTTACGATTAGGTTGTTTAATGCCATTGTAGGTAAACCATTTTTCAGAATAATAACTATAATCTTCGGGAAAATTTTTGATATAAGCTTGTGTCAAGATAGCAAGATCACGAGCGGTAGAATAATGATCTTTATTGGGCAATCCAGTGCTATCAATAAAATGACTGTTAGTCATACCCAATAATTTTGCTTGTTGATTCATCATCATGGTAAAAGTATCTTCAGTGCCAGCAATATGCTCAGCAAGCGCAACAGTGGCATCATTTCCGGAAGCGACAATCACTCCTTGTAATAATTCTTTCACTGGCACTTCGTCCCCTACTTTCACGAACATGCGGGATCCTTCTGTTTTCCATGCTTTTGCACTAATTCTTACTTTGTCATCAACCTGTATTTCACCATTTTTAATAGCGTTGGAAATGATATATAAGGACATCAGTTTCGTGAGGCTGGCTGGTGGTAGTCGCGTATCGGCATTTTTCTCCGCTAAAATTTTACCGCTAGTGCCGTCGATGATGATATAACTTGCTGCATCGAGATTGGGTGTGCCGGGTGTGAAACTCGCTTGTTGAGGTTGCGTAGGTACAGGAATGACCGGATTAGCAAAAATGATCGTACTTGAGATTAAACTCATGGCTAGAACAACGCATAGCCATGGACATTTTGTTAGCAAATTAATGTGCATATTGATTACCTTTGATGGAAGCTATTATAGCTAGCATAGTGTGTGATGCCGAGCTATAGGATTACCTTACTGGATTCTAGCAAAAAAATGATTTATTAAGCTATAGATGTACTAGATTTTTTTATTAAGAGCCAGTAGTATTCGTTTTGCCAAGATGTTGCTTTAAGCGCAGCATCTGCAATCGTCCCATTCGGGATGAAACTATCCAAGTTTGACTGAAGCTTTCTATCATGTCTTGATTGATCGATGTGGTGTATTTGCGCGAGTCAAATATAATTAAAATATTTAAGGAGAATGTGTATGTCTTTTTATCGTTCATTACTTGCTGCGGTTGCAGCTGCTGTATTAATCACACCTGTTTTTGCTGAAGATACTGCAGATAAAACAAAAAGTTCCTCAGATGTCATTCAAATTTCTCAAAGTGATGATCAAAGTAAAGCGACGGTTGTGTCAGATCAAGCAAGTGATCAATCTGCACAAGCAACGCCTATTGACCAAACTAAGATTAATTTAAATAAAGCTGATACCAAAGCACTGACTAAGATTAAAGGCTTAAATGCTTCGAAAGCAAGAGCCATTGTCGCTTATCGGAAAAAACACGGAGATTTTAAATCACTTGATGAATTAGCTAAAGTAAAGGGTTTCAAAAAGATGAAATCTGAAAAATTGAAAGCCATTCAAGATCAATTGACATTAGAAAGTTAGGATGATAATTGGTCAGGCGCACTGCGCCTGACCTTTTTATTAAATAGAATTAATTTTATTTGCGAGGAGAACGAATTTCGAGATCTATGTTCTGCTTAATTGTGAGTTCTTGGTAAGATTCGATAATGTAGTTCAAGGTTCGGTCATTGTCAATTATACGCTCTATTTTTGCGCAGCCATTTTTTCCTAATTTTTTAGCTAGTGCCGTATCATTCGCCAATACTAGTATTTTTTCTGCTAAATCCCCTGATTGATATGGATTGATTATCAAACCCGTTTCTTTATCATCAATCAGCCACAGCGGTGAACCGCGATTCGATCCGATGACTGCGCGCGCATGCATCATAGCTTCAGCTATCACTAAGCCAAATGCTTCCATCCAAATACTGGGAAAGATAACAGCAGTACATTCTTGATAATATTTTTCTAGATGATTTTGCCAGCCAATAAATGAAATGTGTGCTGCTATTCCCAATTTTTTAACCTGCTGGCGAAGATGATTTTCGATGGAGCCAGTACCAGCTAATGTTAAGGTAAGACGATTGTTTTTCATCACAGCTAATGCAAATTCTTCAAGTAAAAAATATATGCCTTTATGTGCGCCAAATTGTCCTACAAATAGAAAATGATGCGGCTTTATTTCATCGAATGAATGTTGACGGTGATTGTTTATAAAAGGAGGAACATATGTCGCGTTAATAAAATGATTTTTAGTTAAGTAATCTGTCAACAGTGGGGAAGGTGCAAAAAATTTTTTAATTAATTTTTTCTGCTGTTTTTTGAATATTAAAAAAGTAAAAATTAAAAAAAAATATACTAGGAAATTGTATTTCATGTGATGTTGTAAGCAGCATCGCCATTTAAATCCGGTAGAACATGGCTGTAAGTTATCTTTGTGAATATTATAGGCGGTTGGACAAACGGCACTATAGTCATGAATAGTTTGCACAAGAGGATAAGATTTGATAGCGGCAAGTACAGTAATTGAATATTGTTTAATGTTATGAATATGAATGACATCAGGACGAATTTTTTTCAGATGACGACGTATTTTAAAATAGAGGATAGGATGAAAGACAATTTGCCATAGCCATTTTGCTATTTTAGAACGTAAGCCTTTAAAAACGATAACATCATCCCCACGATAGGGTTGTGGTCCAAAGCCTAAAGAAAATACTTTCATGTCAGGTACTTTTTTTAATCTTGCTTTTAAGTCGAAAAAATATTGTTCAGCTCCTCCTATAGGCATGTGGTTATCATTGATTAATAGCACACGCATGTTGTTTTCTTCTGTTGACATTCGGTGGCTTTACGATACATTAAATGACGATTTTAGGGTAGATCATTCTATGCTTGTGTATTTGCGCGAGGGATAAATATGGCAAAAAAATGCGCATTAATTACTGGAATTACAGGGATGGTGGGATCACATCTCGCTGATTTTATTTTGGCGCAGACCAATTGGGATATTGTTGGCTTATGCCGTTGGCGCAGCCCATTAGATAATATTTCCCATTTGGTCCCTCTCATTAATCGTCATGAACGTATTCGCCTGCTATATGGTGATTTACGTGATTCAGATTCAATGGATTATGTTGTCAAAGATGCAAAACCGGATTATGTGTTTCACTTGGCTGCGCAAAGCTTTCCTCTGACTAGTTTTACTAGTCCTTTAGATACTTATGAGACCAATATTCAAGGTACTTCACGAGTATTGGAAGCACTTAGACAGCATCAACCAAAGGCAATTATTCATGTTTGTGCCTCATCAGAAGTGTTTGGGCGAGTGCCAAAGGAAAAACTCCCAATTGATGAAAATTGTACTTTTCATCCGGCATCGCCTTACGCTATCTCAAAAGTAGGAACAGATCTTATTGGTCGTTTTTACGCTGAAGCTTATCAGATGACTATCATGACGACACGTATGTTTACCCATACTGGGCCAAGACGAGGGGATGTCTTTGCAGAATCTACTTTTGCAAAACAAATTGCTCTGATAGAAAAACAATATATTCCACCGGTAGTAAAGGTTGGCAATTTAAATTCTTTGAGAACAGTCGCTGATGTGAGGGATGCTGTGCGTGCTTACTATTTGTTGGTTACTCATCAGCCAATTGCGGGAGAATTTTACAATATTGGTGGAACGTATAGTTGTACAATAAAAGCCATATTAGATTATTTGATTGCACTTTCACCGATGAAAGATACAATTAAGGTAGAAATTGATCCTGAGCGTTTACGGCCAATTGATGCGGATTTGCAAGTACCTGATACGAGTAAATTTGAAAAACATACAGGCTGGAAACCCGAGATACCATTTGAAAAAACGATGCAGGATTTACTAAATTATTGGCGGGATCGAGTTAGTCAATCAGAATCGTTTTTAGTGAGATAATTTGTAACTTCCCAAGGTTGTCATCCTGAGGAGCGTTTTTTGCGACGAAGGATCTTGATTTTGGGAGTTGCGATAATTTTACTTGCAGCGAACGGAGTAAATAAAGGAGTGACTGATGCATCATTTCATTCAAAATGAAATAAAAAAATTATCGACACTTTTGTTGCATATCCAACAAGATGCCGAATTGTTAAAAAAAATTGTGATGATTGTGGAATCTTGTACGCAAGCATTGAAGCAGGGAAATAAAATCTTATTTGCTGGAAATGGTGGCAGTGCGGCTGATGCTCAGCATCTTGCTGCCGAATTGGTAACGCGTTTATGTTATGACCGCCCAGCGCTAGCTGCTATTGCGTTGACAACAGATACTTCCGCATTAACAGCAATTGGTAACGATTATGCATTTGAAAAAATATTTTCGCGCCAAATTGCAGCTATTGGTCAAGCCAATGATGTATTTATTGGCATCACGACATCGGGAAAATCTCCGAATATTTTATGTGCGTTAGAAACAGCACGAGCGAAAGGATTGGTAACGATAGGTTTAACCGGTAGGCAAACACCATTCATGACAGAACGCTGTGATATTATTTTAAATATTCCATCGAATGAAACGCCAAAAATTCAAGAATGTCATATTATGTTTGGACATATTATTTGTTCATTAATAGAAGAAGCTATGTTTGGCGAAAGTTATAATCCAGCCCGACAAGTTAATTTAGCTAGCGTCTAATGAAAGCGATTATTCTTGCTGGAGGTTTTGGCCAACGCTTAAAAGCCATTCTACCCAACATTCCTAAACCCATGGCCCCTATTCAAGACAAACCTTTTCTTGCTTATTTGCTTGATTATTTGCAGTCACAGGGGGTGAATCACGTTGTGATAGCAGTTCATTACCTTGGCGATTATATTCGTACCTATTTTCAATGTCAGTATCGCAACATAAAGATTTCTTATGTAGAAGAAGACGAACCATTAGGGACCGGTGGGGCGATTATTCATGCACTCGCTACTTTTCATGGACAGGACCCTCTATTTGTATTAAATGGTGATACTTTCGTAAAATTTAATTATCGAGCCATGTACCAGCAACATATTCATCAGCAATCAATCATCACGATGGGATTACGGCAAATGGATGATTGCGCACGCTATGGGAAAGTCATGGCGACTCATTCTGTGGTGACCACATTTAAAGAAAAAGGCGAAGTAGGGCCTGGATTAATCAATGCTGGAGTGTATTTAATTAATCCCAATTTATTTGAAAATTTTAAATTACCAAAACATTTTTCAATTGAGAATGATTTTCTTTATCCATATGTTAGTGAGATTAAGCCACAAGCATTTGTCACGGATAATTATTTTATTGATATTGGTATTCCAGAAGATTATGCTCGCGTACAAGCGGAGTGGAAAGAAATTGTTGTAGAGCAATAGGACTTGTTGACAGGTCAGTAAGGAATATCCGTGCAATCAATAGTATTACCTAAAATATCTCTCGTTATGCCAGTGTTAAATGGCGCGCAAACAATAGAAAAGGCACTGCAAAGTGTTTTTGCGCAACAGTATCCTAATCTTGAATTGATTGTTATTGATGCTGGTTCAACGGATGGTACAGTTGATTGTATCAAACGTTACGAATCAGCCATTACCTATTGGCATAGCCGTCCTGATGGCGGACCGATTATTGGCGCTAATATGGGCATAGAAAAAGCAACAGGCGAGTTAGTAGCTTTATTAATGGCGGATGATTGGTATGAACAAGAAACATTGAGAAAAATTGGTGAAGGTCTTCTCAAGCATCCTAGTGCTGATATTATTTCATGTGGCGGTAGGATAGTTGAATATGATCATCAAATTCAGCAATATAAAGCTAAATGGGTTTATGCTTCGGCAAATAAAATGGAGCTTAACTTTCGTAATATTTGTTATGATGTTTCATCTGCAATTTGTTGTCGTTTTATTCGAAAATCATTATTTCAACGCATTGGTCCCTTTATTCCTTTAGACTCAAAAAACAAACCGATGCTAAGTAATGATAAAGAATTTTTATTGCGCGCCATGATTCATCAGGTGAAACATGTTTATGTCGAACATATTGGGCATAATTATTTGGCACATGCTGGCTCATCAACTTTTGGTAATCATAAAGAAAACATATTGAAGTTATGTTATGAGCATATCGAAACCATCGAATCTCACCTCAAAAAACATCAACAGTTACTCTCTAAGAAACAAAAAATTGGCTTAGTTTATTGGTATGTTGATCAATCGACTCGATTAGTGTTATATAAATTATTAGATTTCAAATTTTCGGTTGCCTTCAGGGTAATGAAAAGAGGTCTAAAAAAATATCATATCGTTTGGATAATTGGTTCCATTGAGACGAGCTGTCGCATCATTTTAAAGCGAAGTTTTCGATTGATAAGTAAAATGACAAATATGGAGATAATGAGACGTTGGTTAGGAACTCATTTATAGAGGGAAGATGAAAAAAAACGTAGCACCGTATCGGATAAGCTTTGAGTTTTATCCACCTAAAACACCTGATGGCGTGCATGCGCTAATCCAATCTGCACAAGAGTTAACAATTTTATCGCCAGCTTTTTTTTCGGTAACCTTTGGTGCAGGCGGTTCCACACGCGAAGGCACACTGGAAATGGTAAGATTGTTGCAAAAACGAACGAGTACTTCAATTGCTCCCCATTTATCTTGTATTGGAGCAGACCGTGTCGAATTACTTGAAATTTTACAACAGTATCAAACATTAGGTGTAAAACGTCTTGTTGCTTTGCGAGGCGATTTACCATCTGGTATGGTATCCAGCGGTGATTATAAGTTTGCTTATGATTTGGTGAGATTAATTCGTGAAGTGACTGGCGATTATTTTCATATTGAGGTCGCGGCTTATCCTGAATATCATCCTCAAGCAAAAAATGCATGGCACGATGTCAGTAATCTTAAAAAAAAATATGAAGCAGGTGCAGATAGCGCTATTACTCAATATTTTTTTAATCCAGATGCTTATTTTTATTTTTTAGACGAATGTAATAAGCAAAATATAAACATGCCAATTATTCCAGGTATTATGCCTATTTTGCAATTTAATAAATTAATGCGCTTTTCGGAAGTATGTGGTGCTGAAGTGCCTCGATGGCTCTATAAGCGTCTAGAGTCTTTTGGTGATGATAAAGAATCAATCTACGACTTTGGTGTCGATGTGCTGTCGCACCTTTGCGAGCAATTACTGCTAGCAGGTGCACCAGGATTACACTTTTATACACTCAATCATGCTCAACTTAGTATGGAGATATTAACGCGTTTAAATTTAATTGCACTTTCACAAATTGAAGTGTAGGTTTCTAGATTTTTTAGTAGGGTGTCGGTTTTTTATATTCTATAGGATCTATATTTTCTAGATGGACGATAATTCTAAACCCATTATCAGTAGTTGATTTTTGTATAGAATAGGCGTTGAAATTATGTCGCTTTCCATTCGTTTCTTCATTGTGTAATAATGTAGTCAGCGCGCTAGTCGCATCGTCTCTAGTTTTAAATAATGTATCAGATTTTAACAAATTATTTATTAGTTCTTTGTTTTCAATGTTTCCTTTAGCATCAGCTATTTTTTTAAAAACCGAGTTCCACTTAAAACCAGAGTGTAGATTGGTAACATATTCTTCTCGTGCTTGAAGTTTGTAAACTTCACTGATTGCTTTTTCTTTTGATTGTCGCGGTTCAGCAAACTTTTTATAAGCTTGCTCCATCGCTTCTTTTTTTTCTTCTTTTGATAGTCGCTGGTCAGCAAAGTTAGGTGTAAACCTAAATTTTTCGTCAGGCTTCTTCTTTTTTTTATCGTCATCGTCGTTTGAACGCATATTTCCTCTCCTCTATTAATTTTAATTAAATTATAGCAAATAAAAACAAGTTCAAATGAGACTGCCTAGGGTTATTACCTATTGACCTAGGGTAGTTCCAAGTGGGAAAAATTCTCTACTAACCTTAATATAAGAAAACGCCTTTTTTATTTCTGGAGAAATAATATGAAGCAATTCCCCATCATTTTTTTATTAATTTTGAGTATATTAGCCACAAGTTGTTCAACAAATACACAAAAAGAAAATACAGCCATCGGAGCAGTTTCTGGAGGTGTCATTGGTGGATTAGCCGGTAGTTTAGTCGGTGGAGGGGCGGGTCGAGTAGTGGCCATTGGCGCAGGTGTCGTGGCAGGTGCATTATTAGGTGGTTATATTGGTCACTCCATGGATAGTTCTGATAATACAAAAATGAATCATGCATTAAATAGCAATGCGACTAATCAAACAAGTTCTTGGAAAAATAAAAAGACAGGTGCTAAATATACGATGACGCCAACGAGTAAGATGATGACTGTTAATGGGAATCCAAATTGTCGTAAATTCCGTTCTAACGCGATTATAGATGGTAAGAAACAACAAGTTCATGGTATTGCCTGTCGTCAAGCAGATGGAAGCTGGCAAGCAATCAATGGCAAAATGTAATTTTTGTTAATTAGTTTTTTCAACACCTATCCCGTCTTCAATGCGGGATAGGTTTTTTTTATGCTCGAATTAGGACATGGTAGTGATTAACTTATTTTTTAGCAAATCCAACAAAAATGGCTCAATATCTCGTTGACATTGCACTTTATCAATTGCATAAGTAGTGATTAATTCCTGAAGTAAATCTGCATAAGATTTGGGAGATTCTAATAATGTCCAGATCGTTTTTGCGACATCGTTGAGACTAAAGTAACAACCTTGGGTCGCATCCATCATCACTAGTTCATCATCAATTTCAATCGAAAAAAAATTTTCTTGACGAAGTAGCAATTGACCATTTTTAATAAAGATTGAATTATCCGGCATGAAAAATTATTCCTATTTTAAGTAGATGTTTTTCAATTATAATTACTTCCTGATGAGATGATGGAAGTTGGATCAGTATGTTATCAAAAATTATCCGCCATAGAAAACTATTCAAGTATTGCCTGGAAGCGTTATTCGATTTGATTATTTGCAAATATTTAGTTCTTTATGTACCGTTTCGAAAATATTCCAAAAAATTTGGTTATGTACACTGCGAGACATTTCATGAAAACATGCAAGCAGCCAATGATTTTATCTCCGCTATTCAATGTGCACTACGTCTTGTACCACCTTTATTGCCATGGTATAGCCAATGTCTTGACCAAGCGATGGCTGCACAACGCATGCTAAAACGCCGTGGTTTACAAAACACTTTATATTTTGGTATGAAACACGAACAGGATCATTCTTTTGGGGCCCATGCTTGGGTGCGTTGCGGTAATCGCTGGGTGGTTGGTTATCATTCACAGATAGATTACATAATTGTTTGCACCTATGCATGTTTATGAAAGTCAATCTGCTATTCTCGCTTGTTATTATTTGCATTCATTTTTAAGATCATTATACTAGCATAATAGTTTTTTCATTGGCGCGAGCTGTTGTCACACTCAGTAATATTTACGCTGAATAAAAACCCATGCTCATCGTTCAATCTGGTTAACTATTGAGAAATCGAATGATTAATGACCGATAAATAATATCTTATTAAGGCGAATATATGGCAATTATACATAATTTAGGATTACCACGCATTGGGTTGAATCGAGAGTTAAAATTTGCAGTAGAAGACTATTGGCAAGGTAAAATAACCCGAAAAGAATTGGACATGAAAGGACAACAGATTCGCAATAATAATTGGGCGCAACAAATTAAAGCTGGCCATGATTATTTATCGGTGGGTGATTTTTCCTGGTATGATCAAGTTCTCGATATGTCTGCTTTATTAGGTGTCGTTCCCGAGCGTTTCGGTAATCGACTCAAAGAAGTCGATATGGATACTTACTTTCGAATGGCCCGTGGTCGAGCACCTACTGGAAACGATACGCATGCTTGCGAAATGACGAAATGGTTTGATACGAATTATCACTACATTGTTCCTGAATTTTCTGATGACCAGGATTTTAAAATTTGTAGTAATAAATTATTTTCCGAAATTGTTGAGGCTCAACAACTAGGAAAAAAAATCAAACCGATTATTTTAGGACCGTTATCTTATTTATGGTTAGGTAAATCAAAACTAAAAAATTTTAATAAACTATCTTTATTAGAAAAACTACAAGATGTTTATTTGCAAATCCTTACTGCTTTGCGCAAATATAATATCGAATGGGTACAAATTGATGAACCTATTTTGGTATTAGATTTACCTACTATTTGGCAAACTGCTTTTTATGAGACTTATCAATATTTACAAGTGGACGAATTAAATCTCATGTTAACCACTTATTTTGGTGGTTTAGAAAATAATACTGAATTAGCTTGTAAACTGCCAACGGCTGGTTTGCATATTGATATTGTGCGAGATCCGACACAACTATCAACAGTCAGCCAGCTGTTACCAGACAATAAAATCTTATCAGTCGGAATCATTGATGGCCGCAATATTTGGCGAGCTGATTTACGGAAAGCCTTAACTACTTTAAAACCATTACATGAACGATTGCTTAATCGCTTATGGATTGGAAGTTCTTGTTCGTTATTACACTGCCCAGTAGATTTAAGCAATGAAACAAATTTGGATGCTGAAATAAAAAATTGGTTAGCATTTTCAACACAAAAATTACACGAAATTGCAATACTTGCTAATGGTTTAAATCATGGGGATTTAGTTGTTGATGAAGAATTATTAGCGAGTGATCGTGTTGTTAAATCTCGAAAAGAATCACGTCGGATTCATAATCCAGCAGTAAATAAGCGTTGCAGTCAGCTGACTCCAGAGATGGCAAATCGTTTACATCCATATTCTGAAAGACAAAAGGCACAAAAATCGTTAAATTTACCGCTTTTTCCAACCACAACCATAGGATCATTTCCGCAAACACAAGAAATTCGTTTGCAACGACAACAATATAAATTAGGACAGTTAGATCATACCCATTATCGTCAGCATATGTGTCAACATATTGAATATGCGATTAACAATCAAGTGGAATTAGGATTGGATGTGTTAGTTCATGGGGAAGCTGAACGTAATGATATGGTGGAATATTTTGGAGAATTATTGGAAGGTTTTGCCTTTACACAAAATGGGTGGGTGCAGAGTTATGGTTCCCGATGTGTCAAACCACCGATTATTTTTGGTGATGTCAGTCGGATTTCGCCGATGACAATTGAATGGATTACCTATGCTCAATCTTTAACGAGTAAGCATGTAAAAGGAATGCTAACAGGCCCTATCACCATTTTGTGTTGGTCTTTTGTTCGTGATGATCAATCCAGATTTGCAACAGCTAATCAAATTGCTTTGGCATTACGTGATGAAGTAAATGATTTAGCTAACGCAGGTATTCAAATTATTCAAATTGATGAACCTGCTGTTCGAGAAGGATTGCCTTTACGTAAAAAATATTGGGCTGATTATTTGCAACAAGCGGTGTACTGTTTCCGCTTAGCTTCAAGTGGCATTCCAGATCATATCCAAATTCATACGCATATGTGTTATTCAGAATTTAATGACATCATTGAGGCTATTGCTGAATTAGATGCTGACGTTATTACCATTGAAACATCGCGATCGGATATGGAATTATTGAATGCATTTGAGCAATTTAATTATCCAAATGATATTGGACCAGGTGTATATGATATTCATTCTCCTCGTATTCCTACAGTAGAAGAGATGACAGATTTACTTGAAAAAGCTAGCAAGTTTATTCCAATTGAGCGATTGTGGGTAAATCCTGATTGCGGTTTAAAAACGCGCAATTGGTCAGAAACTCGATTAGCGCTGCAAAACATGGTAAAAGCGGCAAATATTTTAAGGGAAAAGTATTTATAGCTAATCAATTATAATACGTTATTTGGACATTGTTTTCACTTGCGTTCCCGCCAAGTTTTATATAGATTCGCATGGGTTGAAATTGGAATATAGGACTATATGTATACTCAAGAATTAGTTACACGGCTGTACAAAAGGATGTCCCTCATTCGCAGATTCGAACTGCGACTCGCTGAAATATACCATACCGATGCGATCAAAAGTCCTGTCCATTTATCTGTTGGCCAAGAAGCTATCGCTGCGGGAGTATGCGATCCACTTGAAAAAAGTGATTTCATTTCGAATACTTATCGATGTCATGCAACGTATATCGCCAAAGGAGGCGATTTAAATGCCATGATGGCAGAACTTTATGGCAAGGAAGCGGGATGTGCTGGTGGTAAAGCAGGTTCCATGCACTTGGTCGATATGCAACATGGCATATTGGGAGCTTCTGCTGTTGTTGCAACAACGATTCCTGTTGCTGCAGGTTATGCACTAGCAATGAAAATGGAAGCGAAAATGACAGGATATCAACGTGTCGTTGTTTCAATGTTTGGTGATGGTGGAACAGAAGAAGGTTGTTTTTACGAAACGATTAATTTTGCTACCTTGCATAAACTTCCGCTCATTTTAGTTTGCGAAAATAACCGATTAGCCATTCATACGCCTATCGAAAAACGTTGGGCAACAGAAAGATTGTGCGAAAGAGTGGCTACCTATGGTATTCAAACACATAAAATTGATGATGGTGATGTATTTAAAGTTCGAGATACCATTGCTCGTGCACTCAATCATATTCGTCAACAAGGCGAAGGACCTATTTTTTTAGAATGTGCTACTTATCGATGGTTAGAACATGTTGGTCCTCGAGATGATCATCAGGATAGTTATCGTGATACAAAAGAGTATCGCTGGTGGCAAGAGAACGATCAAATCATACGATTAGGAAATATGCTGGATGAAGAAATTCGTCGACGGCTTGATAATGAAATAACTGAAGACATTAGAGCCGCTGAAGAATTTGCTGAAAATAGCGCTTATCCTGCTGATAAGGAGTTATATACGCATGTATACGCAAGCTGAACGACAAAAAGAATTTGTTGATGCTCCGTCATCAGATGTCAGATTGATACGTTATGTGGATGCATTGCGCGAAGCATTTGAGCAGGAAATGGAACGAGATCCAAAGGTGTTTTTGTTTGGCTTGGATGTGGATGATCATAAAGGTATTCAAGGATCAACATTGGGCTTGCAAGAAAAATTTGGCAAAGATCGAGTATTTGGTACGCCATTATCAGAAGATGCTATGACTGGTGTTGCCATTGGCGCAGCCATGGCTGGCTTGCGGCCTATTCATGTGCATATTCGCATGGATTTTATGCTGTTATGTATGAATCAATTAGTGAATATGGCGGCTAAATCACACTATATGTATAACGGCCAAGTCAGCGTACCTTTAGTTGTTCGCGCGATGATTGGCCGCTCTTGGGGACAAGGTGGACAGCATTCACAAGCATTGCATGCTTTATTTATGCATATCCCTGGTTTGAAAATTGTTGCTCCTTCCAATGCAAATGATGCAAAAGGTTGTATGATTGCGGCGATTCGTGATAATAATCCGGTTATTTTTATAGAGCATCGTTTGTTGTATGCAGTAGATGGTTATGTTCCTTATCAATCGTATGAAGTTCCATTAGGTAAAGCACGCATTTTACAAGAAGGTGACGATGTCACTATTGTTGCGGTATCGCATATGGTGATGGAAGCGCTTCGTGCTCGTAAACATTTAGAAACGGCTGGCATTTATGCGGAAATAATTGATCCAATTTCTTTATGGCCATTAGATATTAATACCATTGTGGAATCGGTTCGCAAAACCGGTCATCTACTCATCGTAGATAATGCTTGGTTAACATGTGGAGCAAGCAGTGAAATACTGACGCAAGTTTACGAAGCCTGTAGCCAAACAGGTGAGTCATTACCAAAAATGGCGCGCATGGGTTTTGCCTTTACAACTTGTCCGACAACTAAACCATTAGAAAATGCCTATTATCCAAATAGTCGCACAATTGCTGCTAAAGTCTATCAAATGATAAAAGGACATGATCAGCATTGGGATTTGCCAGTAGATATAAAGACGGAAATCGATGCTTTTAAAGGACCGTTTTAAATAATTATTTTGAAAAGTGGTTATAAGTTAAAAGCTTTCACTTCACTCGGTGTCGCAAAGACGCTGCACAAGAGTATCGTCTTTGCGACGCCGAGTGAAACGAGGCGGAAGCAATCCAGGTTTTTAAACTTTATTAGTGCTTATAATCATGAGGGGCAAAATCTAATGTCTTCTTCTATTATTCGGTTAAGTATTTTACGATAAAAATCAGATCTAACATATTGATGAGTTTGCATGATTTTACGAGAAACGCTTAAAGATGGGTCAGTATTGATACCAGCAGAGATATCATAAATAATTTCACTAGGAATATGAGTATCATATGCAATACCAGATAAAGTGTATTCTCCAGTTGATAAAATATCATTGATAATAAGACGTACAAGATTCGACTCTAACATAATATCCCCCATATTTTTATTGACTTTTATTAAATGAAAATAAAATTTATACTGTTCTTTAAAAAATTCTTTTATTGCATTATAGGTATGATAAGTTAAAAAAAGCTCTAAGATAAAAATTTCATCTTTGGAAAATTTATTTATTTTAATATTGGCTAATCGACATAATGGTTGCATAATTCTCATGATACTATCCTTTTGTTGAATATATAGAAACTTAGCAATAAGTAATTATATTATTTACTTGTTATGATACTATCCGTATTAATACAGGTATTTATAAGTCACTAGCAAAAATAAAGTCATTATTATTTGTCATTTTTACAAATGACTAGTAATTAATTAGTTTTTATGATAAATCCTAATATCTTAATAATTTAAATTCGAAAGCTTGCTTTCGAACTTTTCCGATGGGGTTTCCAAAGGAGGAAAAGCGTAGCTCTTCCCTTTGGTTGTGAGTGTGGATTGATTCCGCGCGAAGCGATATAAATATAAAGAAAACTCGGTTGCTTGCGGCCGAATTTTTATAGGTTGGCAAAGGAATGTGATTAATATAAATCAGCTCGATAATACTGTTGCACTTTCATCCGGTAAACAAATTACAGAAATTACGAATATATTAAAGAATTGCTTTAATATAACACATTATTGCTATATTAAATCTTTTAATGATGGAACTCATTTTCTTTTATCAAATGATTCCCCGTGGATTGAAAAATTTTATTTGAATTTTTATGAGTATGGTGCATTTCATAAAAACGAAGTCATCTATCAGTCTGGTACTACATTATGGAGCACAGTACCAGATCAAACAACTTTTAAAATTTGTCGAGAATATTTTAATATTGATCATGGAATTACTCTAATAGAAAAACAACCGGATTATTGTGAATTTCATTGCTTTGGCTCGACAAAAGATAATCATCAAGTTATTGATTTTTACATTAATAATATTGACATATTAAATCAATTTAATATGTATTTTAAGGAAAAAGCAAAAGATTTGATTAAAGATGCGCATGCAGATAGATATATCTTGCCTGCATGCAATTTGGTGCAGCCTAATCAGTCGGATTATAATAATTCGAAAGATTTGGAGCAAAAGCGAGAATGTTTTTTACAAATAACGCAAAGTCAGCAGCGTCGTTTGATAGGAGTTTATTCTCATATCAATTTATCGAGACGACAATTGGATTGTTTGAGTTTAATTACGCTAGGAAAATCAGCGAAAGAGATTGGACGAATATTTAATATATCATTTAGAACAGTTGAAACATATATCGAAATTATTAAGTCAAAGCTTGGAGTTAAAAATAAGGCTGAATTGATTGCTATGTCTTTAAAATATAATCCTCATTATTGTAAGTACTCTCAGTATTTAGAGTAGTTCCTAAGTCAGCGGATGATAACGAGTTATAATAATGATTAGGCAATAATAATAGCTGCCTTCTTATTCCCTTGTTTTCATAAATAATGTCGGCTTTAAAAAAGTCTTT
>Ga0155582_187_pt1 | contig 44846 bp, 43 predicted proteins | sample RifCSPhighO2_12_FD_107239 | JGI IMG/M metagenome (GOLD analysis project Ga0155582, IMG submission 107239) | Gammaproteobacteria bacterium RIFCSPHIGHO2_12_FULL_37_14
GTAAGAAAGCGCGGTGAAATCAGCTCTAAATTGATTGAGCGATTGACAGAGTAGTGAATCATCTTGCTTTTTATTTAATGCAGCTTGTACATCCGCAGCTGAACCTTGGGTGATCGCATTAACAATCACGCTAAAATCAAAGGATGTTTGATCCGCGAAATATTTTTCATGACCTTCTGGAAAGATTTCTTGATATTGTCGAGCAACTTCTTCAGATGTCATATACTTCTCTAACATCTCCCACATCTCATCATCCCATGCACAAAGTGCTGCTTGGAATGGGGTGACATCGCTAACGAGGCGCCTTGAATAATCGATAGCTTCACCTTTTGCGGAGGATAATTCCGGTTTTTGTGCAATGAGGGTTTCAGTCTGATTGAGATCACCTTGCACGACGACAAGCACGATAGAGTTGACTAATTCCTGAAACTTAGCGAGTAAAGGCTTATATACGCGCATCCCTGGATAGTCGCTGACTTGATTCAATGCAGCGGCATTTTCATCTTCTTTGATGATCCTTGCGATTTCCTCACTACCATAGGTGTTTATTAATTGATTAAATGAAAGCTCTTGTAAGCTTGGAAATAGTCTTGTATTCATGCAACTACTCTTCATCCGATCGTGTGTATAAAATTGAATCTTACAGATACTTGCTTAAGGAAAAATTAAATTATCAGAAACGGATTATTAGAAATAGTCGAATTTGACAGCAAGTATTGAATGGCATGGTTACGATAAAGATATTTCTTCATTTGAATCATAACACTTTGCATCTACCCGCAACTCGAAACCAAATTTAGCTATTGGCAAGTTACCGTACCCGTGGCTTGGAATGCATCATGATCGTAATTCATGCCACCGCCAAAAGTTGTATATTTGTAAGGTTCAACGCTATATTCTATTTGAGCATGTTTTGGTTCGCACAATTGTATGGCATGCTTTTGGAAAGCTTCATCCAATCGATCTTTTTCTACAAAGCCTGTCCCTTTTGCAACAAGCTTATATTTGTTCGGTGCTAAGTCAGTGACCTTATAATAGATATTTCCAGCACAGCCTGTTAACAAAAGAACACAAAAGATTACCTCTAATCCCATCTTCAATGATTTCATGGTTTTCTCCTTGCCAATTTTTCATTCTCATTTTTATATTCGCTAATGTCCTCGCGCCATGAAGAAATCGTACCAACCATCTAAAAGAGTTTCCTTCGTTGCGCCATTAAGAATCGTACCGAAGAAAGTAGAGTACTGTCAAGAATCGTCCATATATGCTACACTAGCCTCATCAATTAAGTTTATTGTCTATCATAACAACGATGTAATCCATTCATACGTTCCGGAGAAATTTTACCGTCGTGTGAACTCAGATAAAGCTGTATCAGCTATTCCTCCCGCTGAAGATTTATAAGGAACCTGCATAACCATACTCCAACAATTTTTGGTATAAACATTAGAAACCTCATCCGGCTTTCAGCAACCTTCTCCCAAAATGCTTGGGAGAAGGAATCATCGTCGCTCTGCGGATAGGCTGAATAATTACTTTATTTTCCCATGCTGAAATAAACCAAGTTCTCAACCGCGTCGTTTTCTTGAGAAACAGCCAAACGCGCAGCTTCAAAAGCTGCTCTTTGCGCTTCAGTCATAGGAGGATATTGCAGAGGAAGTTGAGTGGCAGAATTATTTTGAACACCTTGGTGGAAGGTGGTATGAGGATTATTTATTACATAATAAAGAGCCATATTATGTTGTGGTTGTTGTGGTTGTTGTGGTTGTTGTGGTTGTTGTTGTGCCCTCTGCACCTGATGTAAGTAATTGACATATGTTTGAATGTTCTGTACAAACACTGCCTGCTTTTGAGCCTGCTCGATAGCTTGTTGAACCATCACTATCTGCCTGTTAGCTTTCTTCCTTTCGTTTTTTGATTGCGCAGATGAATTATTATTATTATTTGAATGATTGTTTTGATGAGATTTCATTTAAAAATTCCTCTTAGGTGTTAGTTGGTACGCTGAGTGCAAATTAAGACCAAATTATACCTATATAGAAAGAAAATGTCTACGCTCTTTTACTCGTGAGATGGTTGAGCAACTCATTATGCTTCCGCACTAGCCCAACTTCATTTCTTTAGACAATCTTGCATCTGCTCCGCCCCGGAGTTGGGTGTTGCTGCGCAAGTTCTACAAGCTTGCAGTTTTTGTTCGACACAAGATTTTCAACCGGCCTCTCCAGCACTCGCCCGGCCGTCAGCACCCGCATATGGGCACCATAATATGTATCAATAAAAAAATCAAATCCGAGACGAAAATTAGGATATTTCTCCAAGTTAGTAAAATCTAAATCGTACTGGCGATTATTAAATTGAATGTGTAATTTGAAATCGCCGAACAAAGGATTTTGCTCATCGAGCTTATTGCAGAATCCTTTCAAAAGTCGCAGCAAATCATCCGCTGTAAAAACTCGTGGTGCAAAACCAATTATAAATCTTGAATAGCAACTTAATTGATTATCACTCCAACTATAATCATCCAAATGGTGACAATATACCTCACATATTTTTTCCATTATTTCGAGAGGGAAAAATTCGCCAGTTTTAATCACCTGACCTGCCTTATTTTCTTCAGCAAAATGTTTACGCATCATTGCAAAAGCATCTAATGTTGTTTGCAAAGTTGGTTTCTCATTGGTACATGGATCCCAAGTGAATGCTGCTTCAATTGCTTTTAAATCAATATCCAGCTGTACAAGCATACGTGCTTTTCTTTCATCAGGTTGGCCGAATTTTTCTTGATATTGTGCATGTGCTTCTGCTTGGGTATGGGTTTTTTCAATCACTTCTTTATTCAACCAATTTAGCCAACCCACCGCTTTAGTTTGCATAGCTGCTTGCAACAATGAACCTTCAAAACCTCGTTGTCTCATATCAGTAATAGTTTTATCATTCTCTATTTTGACAAACGCTAATTTTGGATTAGCCAGTAACATCGCCATAGCTTTCTTAACATTTGTTTCCGTCGGCATAAAGAAGCATTCTAATAATTTTTTGACTGCACGTTTTTCTAATTCTGGTTGATAGAGTGAATAAAAATATCGGCAGGTTTGCGATAATTTAGACATCACTTTAGTTTCATCGCGGGTTGCTGAAACAATGGAAACACCGTGTAAATTAGTAACTAATACTGGTAACCATAATTCGATGGGGAACTGAAACTTGAGTATGAATGATGGAATGACAATACGCTTTTGTATAATAGCTTCCTGATTGTTAACACGGTTTTTTGATATTTTCACAGTCATTACCTCGTTTATAGTTCTATAATGATCATTAAATTATCAGTATTAGCTTAAGTAAATCTCAAAATATAGGGTAAGCTATTTGAGCTATTTGAGCTAGACATTCAAAACCTTGCTAGCTAAAATGCTTGATCAGAAAATCTAATCGTATTTTCACTATTATCAGGATGATTTCATGACTAATTTCTATCAAAATAAGCGCGTACTCGTCACAGGTGGCACAGGTCTCATCGGTCGTCCTCTCGTTGACATGCTTCTTGAATATGGAGCAAATGTTACCATCGTCTCACTGGATCATCCTTCACGCGCTCCTCAAGCGGTAGCATTTAAACAAGTAGATCTACGCGAATTTAGTGCTTGCCTAGATGTTTGTAAAGATCAAGAGATCGTATTTCAACTTGCTGGAGTAAAAGGCTCACCCGCCATGACAGCAAAACGCCCCGCCAGTTTTTTTGTACCCACGATTACTTTTAGCATTAATATGATGGAAGCTGCTCGCCGTTCAGGTGTTGAACGATTTTTATTTACTAGCTCAGTTGGTGTTTATTCGCCCGCTGAAGTGTTTTATGAAGACGATGTATGGAAAACCTTCCCTTCTCCCAATGATCGTTTTGCTGGTTGGGCCAAACGTATGGGCGAATTACAAGCTGATGCGTATAAAATTGAATATGGCTGGGATAAAATTTCTATCGTACGTCCAGCCAATGTTTACGGCCCTTACGATAATTTTGATCCTGCAAACGCCATGGTCATTCCTTCTCTGATTAAACGAGCAATGGATGGCGAAAATCCTTTAACTGTTTGGGGCGATGGTTCGCCTATTCGAGATTTTATTCATGCTCGCGATGTCGCTCGTGGTATGTTATTAGCAGTGAAAAATGGCATTAATGAGCCGATTAATTTGGGTAGTGGCACTGGTGTAACCATTAAACAAATTGCTGAAATTATTGCTGCCAATATTCCCGATCAATCCATTGATCTGATCTGGGATAGTAGTAAACCAAAAGGTGATGCAAAGCGATTAATGGATATGACACGTGCAAATGCTTATGGGTTTAAACCGGAAATTTCTATTGAAGCAGGTATTATTGAAACCATTCAATGGTATGCACAAAATTATTCCATGACGGATAATCGTTATAATGCTTTTACCGAAATAGCACATTTACCAAACAATGCGATTCACGCTGGGTAGCAAATTCAAGATTGCTCTCCATTAGGGATAAAAAATGTATTCTCCCACACAGCCATTGATGAATGTAAATAATTTGTCTCTTGCCGAAAAAAAGTCTCATATTCAAGAAATTTATACATCGACGAGTTACTTTCAGACATTATTTAATCAAGATCATCTGGAAATTGATTTTCTCCATTACTCAGGAATGTTTCGTGCTGAATTGTTTCGTTTATTACTCGAAAAAAAAATTATTCCGTCAACTATTGATCATTTAGAACAATTACATGAAACTTTATCTGGTGAAATGAAAGCATATAATTTTGATGACGGCGTTAATAAGATTAGCACTCAATTTTATGATACCGATCAGCAATTTATTGCCGTTTATTATCAGTTTATAAAATTTTTACGACAAAATTTACTCCATGAACCATTTTGGTTTCAGGCAACACCAACTATACGCATCCATTGTCCTAACGCAGAAAATAATCATCACTATCCTCGGTATCATAGTGATATCAGTTATGGTCACCCTCCAGAAGAAATTAACATTTGGTTTCCATTAACAAAACTCTTAACGGGACATGGCTTTAGATTCATTCCAGTGAATCATTCGCAAAAAATAATTGAATCATTTAACTATGATTTCGCTAGTTTCATTCATAGTGCCATCTATGACAAAAAATTTTCCGCTCATTGCCAACGTTTTTCCCAGCCTGTTACAACTGAATATGGAAAATTGTTAGCATTTGATTCGCGTTGTATCCATACTGGAGAACCCCTCACTGCTCACACTCGTGTTTCAATCGACATCCGTATTCTTCCTCTAGCACGATATGAAAGAATGCGTATACAATATCAAGGCCAAGGCCGAAGAAAAGTTATTTTTGCTCCTGGTTTTTGTTACCATGAATTACACTCGGATGAACTGCTATGAACAATCAATCAATTTTAAAATTTATTGCTGGTAACCAACCACTTTTCAACATGGATCATGCTATTTTGAGTGCACCCGTACGGCATGTATTTATGATTGGTATTGTTTGGTATCTCACGCAAAAGCAGAAAAAAAATAATTTGAATATACTTGAAATTGGTTCCTGGGTAGGCGCTTCGACACTTTCTTGGGCACAAGGTTTAAAAGAATACAATGATAGTTGCGGAACGATATCATGCATAGATGCTTGGCAACCCTTTTTCAATCGTGATACTCATCAAGCTGACCTGTATCACACCATGGAATTAGCGCTGAGCTCGGAAACAGCTTATCACCTATACACGCACAATGTGAGCACACTTCCTTCAACAATGACTTGCCAACATTTTCGTGGTAAAAGTGAGCATATTCTTCCCTTATTGCGTGAAAAATCGTTTGATATTATCTTTATTGATGGCGATCATACTTACCCCGCTGTACGACATGATATTCAATTATCACTGCCATTAATCAATGAAGCAGGCATTGTATGTGGAGATGATTTAAATTTGCAACTCACACAAATCGATCGAGCTCATGCTGTAGAGCATGCAGAACTTGATTTTGTGACTGACCCTAAAACCAAACGCAATTATCATCCTGGCGTGACTTTAGCTGTTGATGAAATATTTGGTAGCGTTTCCGCTTGGGGTGGATTTTGGGCAATGCAAAAACTTAATCATCAATGGCATAAAATTTCATTAAAAGATATGCCCATCTGTTATCCCACTCATTTTCCTGAGCAAGCATTAAACAAAGCTAAAGATCATTTACAAGATATTCAAATCACTTGATCTTTCAGAGAATATGATTAGACTCGCCATCTATACTGATTGCATAGCAAGATGAACAAAAAGGTAGTGATCCGTGGTACTCCCCTGGTTAGTCAATCATAAACAACATAGCGCTTATCAACTACTGCTAATTGATCCTCATCACTTCAATCAATTAACAAGAGCTGAGCAACAAGTACTTATTCGAACGCAATATCTTAAGTTGGCTCGTCGATACCATCCGGCCGCCAATATGCTTTTCGAAAAACAATTGACTCCTATGTTTCTTGCGCTAACTCATGCTAAAGAATATTTAGAAAATCTCTATTACCAACTCGACACAACTGATTACGTTAATAATTTGTTTACTCGCCTAGCTAATCAAGCAAGAGATTTGGATGAAATAGCATTTGACAAGCTAATCGATTTTATTATCGTAGATCATGAGCCTTCAATCGAACGAGAACGCAATATAACAAGAAATTTTCTTGAACTTAAAAGTAACTCCAAGAAATTATTTATTTTTCCTCCCGAATTGGAAAAGAAAAGTTTTCTTGACATTATCCGTATCATTAATGAAAAAAATGTGGATAGCTATTTCGCTTGTATTAAACAAAAAATGAATGATCCCACTTCTCCACTTCCATTTAAAATGATAGAAAAATTTTTAATACATCTAATGTTTATAAAAAGCAATATTGGTTTGCATGCATTTAAATTATTAACTGAAAATGTTCAGAATAACGATGAACTAGAATACTGTTTCGAGTATTACTCGAATAATAGCAATCCAACAGCTTCGCCTATTCATTCCTTTATCATGCATTTTGTCCTCATGAAAGCTTATAATGTATCTAATTTCAATCAAGCATTAGCACACTTTCAATGCATTGACTCACAGCTAGGCTTAATTGGCAAATTAATTAAAACCTTGGAGACATTTTGCCTAGATACAATTAATTTTAAATTCAAACAGAACACACATGAATTTTTTATTGATCAAGTGAATGAATTTATTCGTTGCTTCATTGCCAATATCGATCTTCCGATTTTTCCAATCGTTGAAACGAACATGGCTAGCTATATAAAACTCAACCATCTCAATATCCAGCAAGAGCTTGTCCCGCTAGAAAATGTATTAGCAAAACAACGACAGTTAATGGTTAATGATGAAGATAGACAGACCTTAGATAGATATTGCATTATTATTTACAATTCATTATGCAATTTAGGTTTTCATAGTCAATCATTTGCTCCCTATTGTTTACCCAACTGGAATGCCACCTATCAGCAATTAATCGAAACCATTGAGCCTTATATAAATCATGAGGATTTGCTCTCTGTCTCATCGATCCCCACTAAACTCAAACAATCTTTAACTGTTATCCAAAGCTCTAACTGGAATGATTCGCTGAAAAAACAAAAAGCATTGGAGCAGGTAATCGATTACTATCATTTATTGCGCTCAACTGAAACCTATACGATGCTACCTTATTCTTTTTCATCACTCTTTGTTAAAAGACATCCCTTAGCTGAAAAGCTAATGCCAATTCTTGAAAAATACTTTCTTGCCTATAGTTATGAACCAACCCGTCAGCGATTAAGCTATTCCCAGCATTTTGTTCGCAAACTTACTATTAACCCGTTCGCTGAATTAATTTTGCAACATCATTATAATTTACCTTGCAAATACCCGGCTCATTATGCAGCATATGTGAATAAGAAATTTAGATAGCTGCAAATTTATGTTATTAAATGGTAAGGAGCACTTATGATATGGGTTGTCAATTCTAATTCAATCGTTTGTCGTATTCATGAATTTTACAAAAAAGGTGCTAAATTAACTTTAGTGAAAGAATTACAACACCCAGAAAATAAGCTTAAAAGTGGTGATTTAACTGCAGATAGACCAGGTCATTATCAATCCAGTCATGCAGCTCGCGGCTCTTATTCCCAACCATCTGATCCTAAGGAAATAAAAATTGATAATTTTTATCGTGAGATTGCTAAAGACCTTGATCAAGAAAGATGTAAACAAAGTTATGATGAGCTCATTATTATTGCACCACCACATTTAAATGGTTTGTTGTTTCAACATCTCGATAAACATGTAAAAGATCTTGTCATCAATAATATTAAAAAGGACCTTGTGCATCTGCCAGATCATGAATTAATACAATTCTTAGCTACTCATGCACAATTTCATACTGAAATATGAATAAAGTAGTCATTATCACTGGAGCAAGTCGTGGAATTGGTGCGACGACGGCATCCTTACTCGCAGCAAATGGCTACCAGGTTTGCGTCAATTATCATCAAGCAAAAGATCGAGCAGATGACATTGTTAACGATATTCGCAAAAAAAATGGTATAGCGATAGCCGTACAAGCTGATCTAGCTTCTGAGCAAGATATTTTAAGGCTTTTTACAACTGTTGATCAACAACTCGGGCCGGTTTATGCACTAATCAATAATGCTGGTACCAATGGCGGCATTTGCGAGATAGAAAACATCACGACCCATCATCTTCAACAAGTATTTGCAACGAATGTTTTTGGCACATTCATCGCCTGTCGTGAAGCGGTGAAGCGCATGAAACAACACGGCGGCGGTAATATCGTTAACATTTCTTCAGAAGCTGCGCGATTTGGTGGAACGAACCTAGCCCATTATGCTGCTTCAAAAGCCGCCATCAACACGTTGACTATTGGTTGCGCGCGCGAGGTAGCTGCTTACAATATTCGAGTGAATACCGTCAGTCCTGGTGTGATTGATACGGAATTGCATCAATCATCTTCTCCAGAGCGTATAGAAAATTTGTTAAAAAGTTTGCCTATGGGTAGAATGGGCAAAACCCTAGAAGTATCTGAATTGATTCTCTGGCTTATTTCTGATGCAGCATCTTATATCAGCGGAGCAATCATTCCAGTTACAGGAGCGCGATAGCAAGAGGATATGAAGGAAAAATGTTTTTATCTATTTTTTTAGCGACCTGTCGGCCAAATAATATTATCTCGTTTCTCAATAATCTTGTTGAAACAGCTAATGATCCCAGCTCTTTTGAAGTATTAATTAAACTGGATGAGGGTGGTGATCAAACATTAGTTCAATTATTAGATGATTACAAAAAATCGACTCCGCTTCATATTACCTACCTCATTACGCCGAAACGAGATGGTTATTACTCGCTGCATATCGGTTACAATGAACTTTTAAAAGTTGCTCAACCCGATACTTATTTTTGTTGGTTACTAACAGATGAAATTCGTCTTAAAACCCATGGCTGGGACACTATTTTAAAGCAATATATCTCTTTTTATCTTGATGATATCTTTCGCCTTAAATTATCTATTTTCCAGCTAAAAAATTACTTGGATTTATATGAGTGTCTTCCTTGTCCAGATAATTATGCTGTTACCACGCGAAAATGGCTGGAACTTACCGGTGGTTGGGGAGAATTTTGGGGACCCGACTCCTGGCATCAATGCATTGATTTTTATCTGGCACTTTGTAAGAACAAATTTCATGAATTTGGTATTTGGCGTTCTATTCCAGTTTTTGGCATTGAAGTATCCGGCCAAGAAGCTGGTCAAGGATCGCAAAGTCGCAAATCGAAAGAACAACGCGTTATTCGCATCAGACAAGGCTGGAAACAACATAGCACTCATCAAGCACAAGAAAATTTTTATCGACTAGCGCAACATTTAAATGCTCACATCTATGCGTACGAATGCAAAATCGCAAATTATATTATTCGGGATAATCCTAAAACAAAAATGCTTTCCCTCATTGATTCGGATAGCAACACGTATCATGAAATTTGGTCATATCGTTTGCCAAAATTGAGAATTCAATTAGTCACTGGCTACAAAATTATGCGGTTTCGTCGTTTTCTCGGTTATTTGTACGTTAAATTAAGACGTAGCACTAATTTAACTCTTTTAGCTCCTTCTCGATTATGTCGGGTACTTCGCATCCATTATGAATCCTTTTTTCAAATTGAAGAAAATTCAAATACACATCATTTTCTTAAAAAATGCGAGCGTAAACTTTTATTACCCAATTTGTATGTAAGATTGATAGAGAGACGAGCACGAAAAAATCTCTACCGTTATCGATTAAATAAAAAAATGCGTAAAACGCAGGAAGGCGCCACTGATTATCAATATCATGATAAAAAACTACGCCAGCAAATTGGTAATCATTTAACTATCCAAAGTGACTGAAATGTACCCGTTGAATCTGTCATTACTAAACAAAAAAAACTTCATATTAGTATGTAAAATTGCTGTTTCAGGGTTAGTTATTTGGTTTTTGATCACCACTTCATTGCTACAATTTAAATTACTGATCGGCATTCTGCTCCACCCTGCTTGGCTACTCGGTGCTTTATTCATTTTTTTGGTCATGCTTTTAATAAACACATGGCGTTGGTATCGATTGAATTCGGCACAAAATATTCAATTAGGACTATTAAAAACTAGCTGGATAACCTATCTCAGTACGGCATTTAATAATATTCTTCCTGGCAATGTAGGTGGAGACGTGGTTAGAACATACTATTTATTTAGAAATATGCCACAGCAAAAAAGTAAAATACTGCTATCAATCATGTTTGATCGTGTAATGGGGTTAATGGGAATTTTTACCGTTATATTTTGTATTATTATCAGTAAACTTTATTTAATTCCTTTGGATAAAAATTTACTTTACATCTTCTTAATTTGTGCAGGATTTTGTATTGTCGGGCTATCCATCATTATTTTATCGATTCTATTGCCGCAAAAAGTTGGTCTATCTACCTGGTTGAGTAGGCGTTTTCCTCATCAAATATTTGTAAAATCGCTCCTTTCCTTTTTAGATGCAATTCGGGTTTATAGAAATTGCAAGTTAATTCTATTGGAATGTTTACTTGCCTCTATACTCATTCAATTATTGATGATGATGACTATTTTAATTATCGTTAAAATGCTGAATTTTCCTATGATTCATCCTACTGATTATTTGATTGCGATTGGTATCACGCAAATTGCCAATTTAATTCCAGCAGCTCCTGGAGGGTTAGGAATTGGCGAGGCAGCATTTTCTAAAATACTAATATGGCTAAATCCAGCTATTCCTGCGGCTTATGCTACTATTTTTATTGCTTATCGTTTAATTGGCATTTTAGTTTATTTACCAGGTATACTAGGGTCCATGATTTTAGTTAGAAGGTAGTTTTGCCTGCGAACCTGAGAGCATTCATCCTAGCCCACTTGAGAAGCATACCTTATGCAAACAAACAAACGAAAAACTATCACCTTATTACTACCCACTTTAAATGAAGTAATTGGCCTCAAAACTATTTTTCCTACCATTGACCAATCATTGTTTGACGATATCTTGGTTGTCGATGGTGGTTCCACAGATGGAACGGTAGAATATGCTATCACAAATAAGATTCGCATCATGACACAACTACGCAAAGGCCTAGGCGCTGCCGTGATGGACGCTATTACTACTCTTAAAACAGATTGCGTCATTGAATTTAGCCTAGATGGTAATTGCATGGTAGAACAATTACCCGAAATCGTTAAAAAATTGCGTGAAGGTTTCGATCTTGTCGTCGTTTCACGATACTTACCACCAGCAAAATCTTTTGATGATACCTTGATAACTGCTTTAGGTAATTTTATTTTCACCCGTATTATTCGTTGGCTAGGCAATATTCCCGTGACAGATGTGCTCACAATTTATCGTGGATTTGATATAAAAATTGCTAAATACCCTGAATTTGAACGAATTCTACAGGGCCCCGTTTTTGAACCCTTAGTGTCAGCCGTTGCTGCTGTCAGAAATTTAAGTGTGTGTGAAATTTCTGGTGATGAACCTAAACGTATTGGTGGGGTGAGTAAAATGCATGTGCTTTATAATGGTTGGTGTATTGTTGTGATGATTTTTAAAATGTATTTATTTAAATGGTTCGGCGACTATGAAATATATCAAACCAGAGATGCTTGAGTCTGAATATAAAAACCTTGCTCCTAATCTTGTCATCACTAAAGATTGTTTTGAAATAGATGTGCCAAACTTTTTAGTCGACATGGAATGGAATCATATGGATCAACTCCATCGACCTTATATTCATCATACTTACGAAGAATCTATTAGAATTGCACTCAATAAAGATTTCGCCGTTTCACTGACTCGCTGGAAGCGTATTCCGCTTTTCATTACTGTCAGTGATATACGAATTAAACCCGGTATGTATTATCAAATAATGACTATCGCTGGCCTTATCTTGGTACACTTAGTTATTTCAATGGAGGAAACAAATGAAATCGTTCATTTAAAAATTGAATGGTTTATTTCATCTCACAAATGGTTAAAGTTTTTACACAAACCATTAAGTAAAAAATTTTTCAGATTGAATACTCGATTACAAGCAGAAGATGATCAAATTAGAAAGCAACGGTATGAATTACGCAAAAAAGGTTATCATTTTGCATCTGATCCAGTTGATTATTACACTGCCAACACCTTAAAGTGTAATACTATCTATCCAACTATCGCTGACAAATTAACCATTAATATGGAACATTTACTACCTGACCAACTGACTAAATTTATAGTTGGCGCGCATAGTTTTATGATCAAAAAAAATAATGCTAACGAATATTTTATTTGGCCGGCTGTTTGTCCGCATGAAGGGGGCGATCTCCTCAAAGGAAAAGCCTGTGACCAATATAAAATACAATGTCCTTGGCACGGATTAAAATTCACTGCAGCACAGCTTTCTAAACATACCCCTCAAGCAGTGCAATATGGATTTAATTATCGATTAATTGATGATACTGTTCTCCAAGTGAGCACAAACACGCCTCGATCCTCGTAAATGCATGTTCACACACTCTCACTAACAACACTGCGCTTAAAGCCTGCTGAGGCAGGTTTTAACCGGGGTCATTTTTGATTGCATAGTGGTAAAAATTACGGCATAATTTACAGAATAGTTGTCATTATTCCAATGAAGGGTAAGTGATGTATTTGCCAAGACAATTAAAAGCTCCAAAGAAATCCTTTTTTCTGCTGGGCCCCCGCGCAACTGGTAAAAGCACCTGGCTTAGGCATACTTTCGAAAACAAATTGCATATTGATCTGTTGCGTAATGATGTTTATTTCTCATTACTTAGCTCACCTAGCACACTCCGAGAAAAAGTATTAGCTACTCCCAAACAAACATGGATTATTATTGACGAAATTCAACGTTTACCTATTCTGCTAAACGATGTTCACTCATTAATTGAAGATGACGGCTATCATTTTGCACTAAGTGGATCCAGTGCTCGAAAATTAAAACGTGGACAAGCCAATTTGCTAGCTGGGCGTGCTCTTGTAAAACATTTATATCCTTTAGTTTATCCTGAATACAATAACAGAATCACGTTAGAAGAAGCTCTACAATTTGGTACGCTTCCTAGTATTATTACTAATCCTAATACACGCATAGAACAAATGGAAGCTTACGTTGGCACTTACCTACGAGAAGAAATACGAGAGGAAGCTTTGGCGCGAAATGCACAAGCCTTTGGTCGCTTTCTGGAAGTTGCCGGATTGATGAATGGTCAAATTACCAATCTTTCTAACTTATCAAGAGATGCTGCTGTACCACGTACAACTATTTCTACTTATTTTGAAGTTTTAGTGGATACATTGCTTGGTAATTGGTTGCCAGCATGGCTACCAAGAGCAAAAGTAAAAGAAGTCGCCCATCCAAAATTTTATTTTTTTGATTGCGGGGTAGCAAGAGCTGTTCAAAAAAAATTACATGATAAAATCAGCAATGAAGAGCGTGGCATATTATTTGAAACATTAATATTTAATGAATTAAATGCATATATCTCGTATGAAGGAACGGGTGGCGAATTATTTTATTGGCGTACAACTGATGGCATGGAAATTGATTTCATCTGGAAACGCTCTACTAATATTATTGCTATTGAAGTCAAAAGCTCAAAATCTTGGAAAGATGAATATAATGTTGGTTTTAAAAGTTTACTTTCATCGAAAATCAAACCCATAGCTTGCTATGGTATTTACCTTGGTCAAGACGTATTAAAAAAAGAATTTGGACTGGTTCTCCCCTGGAAAGATTTTCTAAAAAAATTATTTGATGGTAAAATTCTGCCAAAGTAATTAACAGTGCATCCACGTTTCATACAATGTCAGATCTGTTGGAGAATCTACTTCTCCCCACGTACCAGAAAAAGGAAGCGCTTGAATTTTAATATCAGTAAGCAGTAAATGCTTTAATAAACCAGTCATATCGAGATTATCGACTTGATGTTCATCCAAGGTTTTAAGCAATAAATTAACTGTTTGCCAACCCTCAGGAGTAAATTTTAATAATCCCATATATTGTCCTTGAATTTCATCTATCGTTTGGGCACGGCTACCAATATCCTGAAGAATATGTAAAGAATCAACGCGGAAAGTTTCTAGATCTGATAAAGGACGAGTAAAGCGCTGTGACCATAATGTTTTAAAGTTACTATCATAGAGGATAGCAATAGAAGTTTTTGCAGTCATTAATAATGGTATAGCAAGAGGTTCGTAAAATATATCGCTATAACTCACCATACAAGTATCGTTTTTTAGCCACTCGCTTGCCGCAATTAATGAACGCACCATATTAGAGTGTTCCCAGCGGCGATTTTCAAATCTTCTAGTAATATGCTGATTAAAAATTTTTTCTTTTTGATAACCGCAGACAATTCCAATTTCATTAATATCGGCAAACTTTAAAGCTGCAACTTGGTAATCTAATAAAGGCTTGTTTTTTAGTTTGACCATACATTTTGGCTTATCCTGGGTCAGTTCATGCATTCGACTACCACGTCCTGCTGCCAGAATAATTCCTTTCATTTCTTACTTCCCAAAAAAATATTCTGCATGAGTTCAATATCTTGTTGTGCAAATGGCATCATTCTTTCTGGATGCCACATGATTCCAAATATGGGTAAAGTATCATGTTTAATGGCTTTCACGATACCATCATGAGCTCTCGCCCATACCGTTAATAATGGATTCGTTACGGTAGTTCCATAGTCATGGTAGCTATTTACAATTGTTAACTTGTTATGGATAAAAATTTCTTGCTCAGCGCATACATGATGACTGATTTTTTCGAGAGAAATTCCAAAAAATTTTTGTATTTGTTGCATACCATGACATACTCCTAATAATGGCAACTGTTGTTGTTGAACAAAATCAAGTAAATAATTCTCTATACTCTCTCTTGTTGGTGAATGGCTTCCTCCTGTTAACAATACACCTTCCACATTAATTTTTGAGAGAAGATCGCTAGCATGAGTTAATTCATTCGGTAAGATAAGAGGAGTGAGACCACAAGCATTTAAAAACAGCCACCAACGTTGATCCAAAGCATCACGAGTTTCATCTCGAGCGTGAATGTTATCAGATCGTTGAGTAATCGCAATTAGTTTCATCATACCAATAATACTTGTTTATTTTCCGCATCAATTTTTAAATGCTTGGCTTTGCTCCATTTCGAATAACATGTTTCACCGGCACCAATCACTGCTGGAATACCAAGCTCTCCAGCACGAATCGCCATGTGTGAATTAACACCACCAAATTGAGTGATAAAACCGGCGATTTTATGCGAGAAAATCCAATCAAATCCTGGATCGGCATTCGGTAGAAACAAAATATTATTGGCCAGAAATTGCTTGGGAGCATCAACAAAAACCACCTCTCCTGTACACGATTTTTGAGTAATAAAATTTGGCATGGTTTCAGGATAATGAAAATACCACGCATCGCTTGGCGCGCATAATAAGGGAGGTAACGCTATTGATTTACAAATTAAATATTGCTCTTTTCCTGCTTGAGTATTTTGTATTAATAGCTTTCTGGGCTCTGTTGTTGATCGATATAAGGTATGGATCACATTCATATCAAGATAACTACAATCTTGACGTGATAAACCATGTTTTTCAGCAAATGTGGCTAGAATTTTTAAAAATTCACTCACGCTTCGGGTAAAAACAAATTTAGAATATTCACGAGATTCGATTGCAATTTTGATAAATTCAAGCAAATCTAATACGCTAGTATGCAATTGGTCATGATCGATATGTTGCTGTATAGCACGTAATTGCTGAATATTAAGTGAAAAAGAAGTAGATTTTTTTGATGTCAAATGTTTCTTTTTGTTCCAATTAAAGTAAGTCTCGGGGGCTTCATCGTAACGCATAGAAAGAATATCGTAAGTACCTGGTCTTAAATGACCGTACAATTGTAAAAATTCTTCTTTTGATTTAGTTTGAAAATCATGCTTAATATGTAAGCTGATGGAATCAAGTGAAGAAAAAAAGTTAGCATAATCTTGTTGAGTAATAATACCTATCGTGGCAAATGATTTGAGCAATTGCACAGCAATAAACCCGGCTCGAGCTAAACCAGCAAATGGCAAGGTACCATAACGCTTACAATCTTCTAATATCCAATACATTTTATAAACATCGTCAAGATCGCTTTCAAATAATTTAGTTTGACGGCGTTCTAATTCATAAATTTTATCTAAATCATGTTTCCATAAGCCATTTTTATTATGAATAATACCATTGGTTAGCTGAATAAGTTCATGAAACAAAATATCTTTATCTTTTTCATCAAAATGATAGTTATTTAAAATTTGTAATCGTTGTTTCAAATCGAGTGTGTAGCAGGAAAAAATAATATCAAATTCAACTTTATCATGTAAGGCAGGTGATTCGATTAAACGATCGATATAATAATTAACCAAACGCTCTGCTAATTCGGGTGGTAAACTTTTCGGTAAAAACGAATTAAAGCTAACTCTCACGTCAACATAAGGTAAGCCTTCAAAATCAATGAGTAATGGAAAACTTCGTAGATTATTATAACCATAATTATCTCGTTGATATGCCCAAATTGAATCTGTAATTAAATTACGATAAAGAGAGAGAGCCAAAGGCCGCGGCCGTATACCAATAATTTCAGCTGGATTCCAATCTGGCATCACACCAAAAATTGTACGTGCGCCATATAAATAAGGATGGGGTTTATTACCTAATACAATACGATCAGCAATTCGCTCGATATGAATTGCATGCTTTTCAAGTGGGAATTCAAGCATATTAGTTAAGATTAATGGCCTCACTTGAAAAAGATAGATACGTTGATCCGCCGTGACTGCAAATTCAATATCTAATAACGAAGTTAACAAAATTTCTTCAAGTTCACGAATTAAAGAAATAATTTGTTTAAGAAAACCATCTGGTTGATATTTAGCATGTTTATGCCAAACAAAACATTTGCTTTCGTGATGTTTGCCGGACGTAATACTGTTAAAAGATCCTGTCGAGTCATCATAGTTAATGATGACATATGGACCCAGTGTATTCGGATCAGTGCTAAATGCTACACCTGACACATTAATATTTGTTAGAAAAGGCTGGATAAGAACTTGATGATTGCCATTCTGATTACCATAGGACGCTATCACCTCGTCAATAGCATGAATTAAAGCAGTTTCGCCATTAATTTTTGCAATCGAAGTATAACAACCAGCCAGTGAAGATTGATGACCATCTTCACCAATTGCACTGCTACGAACAATTAAAAGTTGATCTATCCAAGTTAGACTACGAAGTTTGGTTATTATTTCAATCTGATTATTACGCCACTCATCCACTGTAAAAATATACAATGGTAAAATATTAGCATGAATCAACTTTCCTTGCAGAGCAGCTAATGTATTAGCTTTTGTCGAGAAAACAATAGTAGCCTGCTCAGTCAAATTTTTTGTTACCAGCTCCAGCATAAAATATTATTTCCTTCTAAAAATCCATGCGCGTGTTTGATAGGTACAATCAATTGCCGTGTATCCTTTTATTTTATCGTGAACAAATCGAATAAATTCACGAAAATTGCTTTCTCCTAGTTGGGATCGAACATCATTAACAGATTCCCATACACCAATATATTCATCTATCGCTAACCTAACCGTATGAAATCCCTCAATATGAATTCTATCTTCAAATAAGGGACAAGATAATAGCTGATTTGCTAATTGATCAACATGTTTAGATTTTCCTGATGATATCCGTTTCATATCCGGTTGCAATTGAATAATATGATTTTCAATTTCTTGCAATAAAGGGTTATTTTCAAAATATCTTGGATTCCAAAGAATAGCAAAATGACCTTGTGGTTTTAGAATACGATAAAATTCATTGGTAGCTAAATGGAAATCTGCCCAGTGGAAGGATGAAGCCATCGTCACTAAATCGGCACAATGATCAGCTAATTGGGTATATTCAGCTGATCCAGGTAACCAAGTGATATTCAATTGTTCATTTGCCTGTATTCCCATGGTCCGCATGGCATCATTTGGCTCGATAGCAATAGCTGTCTGGCAGCCATGCTTGAAAAATTGTCGTGTCCATATACCCGTTCCCGCACCAACATCCACAAATTTTATCTGGTTAATAGGTTTATTCAGGATACCAAGCATGGCCTGAATAACGGTCTCACAATAACCCGGCCGATACTTAGAATATTTATTTGCTAGTTGTGTGAAATCACCTGCTTGCATCCGATCGGAAACTGCCATATAGGTAATCCTTTTTTAAATAATTAATAATGAATGATACTGCTTGTTCAGGATCAATATCTCCATAGTTCTTGATAGTCAAATCAGGTTGTTGCGGATAATCTGCAGAAATATCGATACCCACCACATTCTTTAAATACCCATTTTTTGCTTGTTGATAGATTTTTTTAGAATCACGCCGCAAAAGCTCCGTGAGTGGCACATCAATAAAAACCTCGATATAACGTTCAATATTTTTTCTATTCCATTCCTGAGTTTCATGAAATAAAGATATCGTTGCACAAACAACATGTATATTTTGATTAGCCAGCATTTTACATAATCGTGAATATAAAAGACTTGCTTGTAATCGTTGATCTCGCTCATGACCAAACAATTGTCCGCTTACCTCTCTCAAGTGGTCTCCATCTAGAAATACTACCGTATGACCACTTAACCGTAAGGTCTTTGCTAATGCTTCTCCAATAGTTGTTTTTCCTGACCCAGATAAACCAGTCAGCCAAAAAACCGTTCCTGGTTCAGGCATACACTACTCCTCGAGCTTCTGTCTTAATTTGTGCATAAATAATCGGAAAAATTTCTTGTGAACTTGCAACAATACTATTGACTCGAGTGTGCAATTGATTAAAAGTAAAGTCACGTTGATATTGATCAGTAGCAATACCGCCAGCCTGCTGAACTAACAAAACACCTGCAGCAATATCCCATTCGCTTTTAGGACCCAAACTAAAAGTTGCGTGAGCCTGACCTGAAGCAATTAATGCGAGTTTATACGCAATTGAACCCATAGGCTTAATAACATTTTGTTCGGCAAATGAATTCCAATCACCATTTGCGAATTCCGTACGGCTCGCTAATATAGTCAGCTTCATTTGTGCTGAACAATTGCATTTGATCGGGTAATGATTAAGCCACGCTCCTTGATTTTTAATTGCATGATAGAGCTCATTGGTAGCTGGATTGAAAACAGCAGCCAAAATAGGTATTCCCGCTTCTATCAATGCTACGGAAATGGCATATTCAGGTATGCCGAGAATATATTCCTTGGTGCCATCAATAGGATCAACCACCCATACTCGTTTGCAATGAAGACGATTAAAGTTATCAACTGTTTCCTCTGATAACCAGCCGTCATGCGGAAAACAACCCAGAAGCTCTTCTTGAAGAATTTGATTCGCTGCCAAATCTGCTGTGGTTAGTGGATCATGATTGGCTTTATAAGCAGCCGTAAAACCTTCGCGTTGCAACTTGGCAATTTCATTACCAGCTCGCTGAATTGCTCGCAGTAAAACACTTGTTTCATTCGTTAACATGATGTACCAGCATTATAATAATTTCACAAAATTTTCTTGTCGACTGACTAATGATTTCTTCCAAGCAAGAAAAAGTAATTTTCTACAGCTCATGTATGCTACAAGATTATAAATAAGGATAGTCAATACATCGACAATTTTCGACGCCGGAAAATGATAATTAAGACTCTTACCTAAACGACCTAATATTTTTCTAATTTCCGGATTATTCGTTTCTCGAAGCTGTTTAATTTGTTTTTGATATCTACTGATTAATAATTCCATTTTAAATGGCAAAAATAATAGCGGAAAAATAGCAACTAGACCTATTTTTTTAAAAATAGTAAATTTTTTCTGATAATTAAATGCCAACCCAAAAAAATTTGAAATAAAGTTCAACCGAAATTTATCAAATGACATGAAAATGTCATTATGTTTCTGAGCCAATGTTTTGGTGCCCACGCCAAGCTGTCTAACGCTTTCTCTTCGATTATGCCAAAGTTTTCCATCAAAACTACTCTCGAGCAAGGTATCAGACCATGAAAGATTTAACCATTTACAAATGGCAGATAAACTCATTGCTGAGTTTTTGTGGAGATCTTCTAAGCGAATGGCGCGACATTGCATATTGCCATCGATTACATCATTCACATAAGGATACATTCCATGAACTTGATAACACCCTGCATGAATGGCGATATCATGTAACATTTGCGAAATCACACAAGATAATAAATATAAATTTATCCAATGGCCATATCGATTAATATGTTTTGCAGTTGAACCCATATTTTGTATCGGTTCACGTATCATATGTAAAAAATACACTTTTGAAAAATCGCTTGTTAGCTGCAAGGCATATTTTTTTGGTAAACTATGAATAGGATATAAAATCCATGATGATGAATCAATCGTCCGATTTAAGGCTTGGTTGTAAGCAAGATAAATCGAAATAATAAAATCTTTTCTCGTTAACTGTGTCAGATCATTCCACATTGAGCTGAGATAAGTCGAAAATAATTCTTGATCGACATGAACTTGCTCATTCATATTGCTTCCCATTTGCAATAGTCCGTATTCATCATGACGATTTTCAGGATGGAACCAATATTGATGATCCTGCAAAAATGCCTGCAATAAATGAGTCGCATCTAATTTGTCATGATTTTCCCAAAAAATAAGCAATTGCTGCCCATGCAATGCTGGAAGAGATAAAATTTGTGGATGATTATCTAATAAACTTTGAATCAGTAAGGTTCCACTAGAACCGCAATTTTGAATGGCAATCACCTTATCAAAGCTAATCAGCATGTTTGACATGATTATTCTCATTTTTTTTAAGTGTGAGTCGCAAAATAATATTTTTGAACCATAAATTAATTTCACGTAAAGGAAATGTGATGCGCCATGATAAAGATAATTGTTGATTTAGTAACTGGGTTTGTATCTCACTCATTTCTGCTTCCTGATTTTTCAATGATGATTGAGCTAAGATCATTTTGGCATTTAAGATAAGCATTTGCTGTTTAAAGAAATCGACCTGATGAATATACTTTCTTTCACCATTCATATCTGATAACCAGCAATAGTCATTGGGCCATAATGTAAATTCCTTTAAACTAATATCAAATGAGTTTAAAATTGCTTCGATTTTTTCGATATCAGCAATAGAAAAATATCGTTGCCATTTACCAACTTCACCACCACGAAGATGCTTTTCATTGCCTATTTGATCACCCACGAATGATCGATTCAATACTGCTTCAACTGCCATTAATGAATCTTTTTCAGCAAGCGCTAATGCCTCATTAAATTGCTGTAATTTAGCGGAAGTATTGGGCGGCGATCCGATAAATGAGAGAATTTTGTAAAACACATGGTAGGGATTGAACATTAATTCTTCGTAAGATACTAACATGACCTGCTGAGGATAACGAATTTGCATCTGCTTGTAAGAATAGTAATGCTTAATAAATGCACTTAATTTATCATACCCAAAGACAAAATCATGAAAATCCTTAATTAGCACCTGCGTTCCATCTGGAAGAAGTTTACTACGCTGTTTTTCATCTACATGATGATGAACATGCCTATAATAAGAAACTAAATGATCCAAAGGATTGCGATAAAGATAAACGATGCGTGAATTAATATTCATTTTTGGATTCAGTGCATCCCATTCACCATGGTGGCGAATTAATGTCTCGCCACCATTATATGCTGCTGCACAATAATTTAATGCCTTCCAAAGCGGGTAGTTTACTTCGTGATTTTCTGAAAATCCCGGACACACACTATGGCAGGTGAATAATCGATCAACACCAAACGTTGATTGATGGGTGGAGGTTTCAGGAATATTGCGATTAGCTAAAGCATTGACTAAATCCAGTTTAAAATTACCTTGAAGATAATCTTCCGTATGTTGCAATAGTTGATCATAACACCAAAAAAAAATACGGGCATACCAGGTACCGGATTTTGGTAAGGTAGCGATCAATACAACTGTAGAATTTTTAGTAGCTTTCATATCCATTTACTACTATTCGCCACCCATTGTTTCTTTGATAATCCAAAGGATAAACTGTTCCAAACTCGTTCATGTAGATAAAATAAAATAATTTTTGACATAAAATCAAAAAAACCGATATATAATGAAAATGAAACCCTGCCGGTAATGATATAACTAATCATAATGGTAATAATTGATCCGAAAATTCGCCAACTAAATGCCTTCATGAGACTACGCAAATGAGATTCCATTATGATTGATTCCTTTTTTCTTCCTGAAATAAGGGCTCTCGTGTAAATGAAACAACTTTATCAGGTATTCGCAAATAATCATTAGCCAGTAAATATTCCATAATAATGTTGACTGAATCGACAATTGAAATAGTAGATGTATCAATGGTTATCTCAGGATGTTCAGGTGGTTCGTAAGGATCATCCATCCCAGTCAATTTTTTTATCTCGCCACATCTAGCTTTTGCATATAATCCCTTCGTATCTCTTTTTTCACAAATCGAAAGTGGTGTCGCTACATACACTTTAATATAACCACCAAATTGGGAAATTAATTGACGATTTTCATTTCTTGCAGCTGCATAGGGGGCAATTGCTGCACAGATTGCAATTCCTCCCATTTTAGTAATTTCAGCAGCCACAAAACCAATTCTACGAATATTCAAATCGCGATCTGATTTCGAGTAACCTAATTCCCCAGCTAAAATTTTCCGGATAACATCACCGTCGAGCAAGGTAAGCTTTCTCTTTCCAGCACTCATGAGTCTTGACATTAATGCGTGAGCTAATGTGGTTTTTCCTGCTCCAGACAGACCCGTAAAAAATAATGTGAAACCACGTTTATATCGCGGAGGATAGGAAGCTCGTAATTCCTCGATTATTTCGGGAAAAGAAAACCAATCTGGTATTGGCTCATCTGCAAGCAATGCTTTTCGCAATGCGGTTCCAGAAACAGTCAGCGCTGTTTCATTTGGTTTTCGTTCTGATGCAAAACAATATTGTTTACGTTCTCTCATGTAACTCATTTCTTCAAATGCAAGTATGCTTATTCCAATTTCAGATTGATAACGAGATGCTAATTCTTGAGCTTCGTAGGCAGTATAAAATGATTTCGCTTCGTTTTTTCTACCCGGTTCAGCATGATTACGTCCCACAATAAAATGCGTACAACCATAATTTTTACGAATAATAGCATGCCATAACGCTTCTCGAGGGCCGGCCATTCTCATTGCTAATGGTAGTAAGCTTAAAAAAGCTTTTTTTGTTGAGTAGCGATGCAATATTTTTTGATAACAACGCACACGGGTAAAGTAATCAATGTCGCCAAGCTTCGTTAAACCCACTACAGGATGAATTAAAATATGGCCAGACACTTTTTCAGCTGCTTTGAGGGTTAGCTCAAAATGAGCTCGATGAATAGGGTTTCTTGTCTGAAATCCTATTATTCGTTCCCACCCTAGCTGTAAGAAAATCTGTCTCAAAGAAGCTGGCGTATGGCGAAACTCAACAAAATCGTAATATTTTGGCTGCTGCACTAGCTCCACTGTCCCACCCAGATACCAAGTACCAGCATGATGAAATAAATAATTAACACCTGGATGCTCAATATCTACGGTTGCAAAAACTGTTTGCGCTTCTAGTGATTTGTCAGGTTTCCACTTATCTGCGATATTCATCTTAGCCAAAACAGTGTGATCAGCATCACATAAAATAATTTCATCGCCTAATTTTATTGTTTGCGCAAATTGTTCATCAACATCCAAGGTAATAGGTATGGGCCACACTAAACCATTAGCAAGTCGCATTTGTAATAAAACGCTTTCATAATCTATTCGTGAAAGAAAGCCCATTAATGGATAAAAGCCGCCCACGAGTAACATCTCTAAATCACAACGCTGTCTTGGTGTCACCATCCATTTTTTTCTATCCATACAAGCGTCCTTTTAAATAGTAAAGATATGACTCATACATCTTTTCTGTTGCTGTTTATCAATTAACCACGATTGAATAACGTTTCCGTGAACTAACGCTGAGTTAACCACGCCCTGCCAAGACTGTATCTGATGATTTTGTTTAGCAAGTAGCTTATCCCACAAACTTAAATTTAAATTTGCTAGAGGAAGGCTATAACCAACAATTTTACCGTATTGATCAGTAAATACCAAATTGAATGATGATAGTAGCTTAGAAGAGATAAATTGAGATTGTATTACTATTGCCGGATTACCCATCTTCCGTAAATCTGCTTTAACACTAGCTAGCGTATGATTTACTTTGCAACTCGCTGAAATAGAAAATGGCATTTCATCAATGCTTTTATTTATTTGTTGCGCTACCCATAAAGAATAAATACCTTTTTGGTTCTTTTTATAAATATTATCAATATAACTATGATCAAATGAACTTTGATCGCCATTGGCATAGGATGTTGAGTAATCAATAAAAGCTTTATCGACTGGAATGCCTGCAGATAAAGCAATAGCATGTTGATTACTTATACTCGCATTATAGATATTCCGATCTGCAGGAATAAAAAAAACTACCAGCCAAATACCAATCGCGCCTGAAAATATACAATTCGCTAAACTAATTCTATGATTTTCCACTTTATAATAGAAAACATAAGCGCTCACTAATAAGCATAACCATAAGATTAAACTTGCAGTGACAAACCGTCCACCGACTTCAAAATATTCGCCAGGAATCCAAGAACGCATCATTGAAATAATAATCAATGTGGCAAAACAAAATAATAAATATGAAAATATAATCGTATCGCTTGCTGTCCACTTTGTTAGTTTCCAATATTTAATTAAATAATAAATGCTTAAAAATGAGATAAACAAACCAATCAGCACCACGCCCATTGTCACCGTAGTGGATGCATTCGCAATCAATGGAATGCTTAATATGCGACTCATATACAAAAACGGATGAATCGGATGTAAGATAGAATTTTTTAATCCCTGATCAGTTGCTGTAATACCTGGATGCCAACCACTCCAAAAATAGGCAAGATAACTAAGTACTGCCATTATTCCCCACAAGAATATATGTTGACGCCAAACTTGTCGCTTGAATAAAACGATAAAAACAATAGGCCATAAAATAAGGCCGATATTAAATGTAAACAATGTAAAGAGAATGGAAATTGAGACCAGTAGTAAATGCACCAAGGCTAAAGTTTTTTGTTGATGCTCACAAACATAACAATATCGACTAAGCATAATAAAACAGAATAATGAAAACATCATCACCAATGGCCAGGTGAAACAGATTGTCAAATAAAAATTAGAAAGACTGACGCCGGCAAACAAAAGCGTTGCCGCACAGCCAGTGATTATCAACTTGATATTGAATGGAATTTTTTGGATAGTAAATATTACGGCTGAAAATAAACCCAATATCACCCAAAATACTGCCACTTCTCGATAAGGATGAATATTTTCCATACCCTGATGAAAGAAAAAATCATACATTATTAGCAATCGTTCTATGACAATACGATGATCCGCAAATGGCTGAAATAGGTAACGCCACGATTTTTCTCCTGTTAAGATAGGATAGATTATTTCCGCCATATCTTTTGCTTGATCTCCCAGAGGCGCAAGAGAAAAATTATACTCTAACAAAAGCTGATAAGAATGATTGATTGCTACATAACTTCCAAAAAACAAACAGATCAATGCTACTGTCCATAAAAACGATTTCATTACCATTTGTTGAACCATACTATGACATCCATTTAATCAGTGAAAGAATCCCTGCTCGTCCTACTCGTCGATGCCCAGTTAGCATTTTACTTTTTTTGATAGCTATTCGATTCGCAATATAATAATTATAATTATCCACCATGATTTCAATATTTGATTTAGTAGGATGCCAATTTAACTCGCGTTTAATTTTACTGGTATCACCAATATAAGTATTGGCAATCATATTGTATTGATAAGGCCCTAAAGGTGACAAACCTAACTTAAAAAATAATTTCATCGCGGGAATAAAAAATGTTGGTGACAAATGAAATAATCGAGTTTTGCTATTGGTTTTCTGAATAATATTTAAAAATAATTCATTCAACGTAGGTACATGATCACAACCCACATTAAAAACTGCACTATGTGGATAATGGACAGCTAACTTGCAAGCTTGAATTAAATCCTCACTATAAATAAATTGATATCGATTTTCGCCTGAACCAATTAGCCAAAGTTTTCGTCCCTCATAAATAAAGTCAAAAACGATAGATAACACACCCATTCGTCCTTCTCCAATAATTGTCGGCGGACGCAGGCAAATGCTATGAAGACTGTTACTAAATTCTTGCAAAATTTTTTCAGAAACCACTTTTGTTTTGCCATACTCTTCGAATGGTATAAGCGGGGATTCTTCGGTGATATTCATACCATTAATTCGACCATAAACACAATTTGAAGAAATAAAAATTAAATGGCTTATTTGATAACGAACACAATTTTCCGCCAAATACCGTGTAGCAGTAATATTCGTAGCATAAAATTGTTGGTAAGTTTTTCTAGTCAGTTGTAAATGTGCAGCAGCATGAAACACTGCAGCAAATGGCGCATGCTTTTTAAATATCGCCTCAAGAGCCTCTGGGTTAGAAATATCAATCTGCTCGTGAATTAAATTGGGATGTTGATCACTATCCGCTTGGGTATCCACATTAATGCAGATATGACCATCTTTCAGCAATGAACGTTTTAATTCACCCCCAAAATAACCTGACCCGCCTGTAATAAGATATCGCATAGTTATCCTGTAAGATCAAAATATTTTTGTAAATTCTGTTTTCTAAACTTATCCGAAGTGATATTTTTCATATCAATAATTAACGTATTGTTAGTTTTACTAAATAGCGTGTGGGCATAACTATAGGTAACAGCAATAACATTGTTAGATTTTTCACGAATGCAAGTTAGCGCTGCTGATTGATAATCTTCTTCTTTACCATTAAACCCCCGGGGTAGCGAGCACCACTTTATCTCAGAATTTTCTTGACCTAACATATTTAATATGGCTCTCGTCATGAAAAATTTAGTATAAGGATACTCTTGTTCCGCCAAAATGAAGTGAACTCGCTGAAGTTTATTGCCGCGTGTTAAATAATTATTAACCTTTTGCACAACGACATGCATATATTGTTCAACTGCTAGTGCACTCACAAAAGTATGAACGCCGGCTTCATAACTTTCAATTAAAAAAAAGCTAATAATAATGCCGGAAATGAGTCGTTTTTGCATATAAGTCGGAAGAATACTATCCCATTGTCTCATGCACCACAGTATCAGCATAAAACCAGCCGCCAATGGAGCAAATAAAAACCTCAACATAATGGGTGATTCCGCACTAGGGATCGTGAGAAAAAAACCGCTTGAAAGTACCATTAACATAAATAGGGTAAGTACAATTTGTCCGGATTTAGCAAGATTTGTTAAACTTGGTAAGCGCGATAGATATTGAAAAAAAACGCGATAGTTTAGCCTGATCAGTATTCCACTAGCAATTAACGCAATCATCATCCATCCCTGTGTATTACCAGGATGCAAACGCATAACCTCCCATTGCCTACCAAAAACATTCATCAAGTAACCCAAGCGATTTGCCATTTCATGAATATTTAAATTAGGGTGATTCAGTTGATACTGGATGGGTACAGGAGCTAAGGAATGAAAACGCATATTTAAGTAAGCTAGAACAAAATAAACAGCGCAAACCATGCAAAACAATAGCATTTCCTGAAACAGCTCATTTCGTAAACGCATCCAATCTGAAAAATTTGAAAATAAAAATTTAGTTAGTATTAAGGTAACGAAAAAAAATGCCATTGCTGGATAGGTCAGTAACGCCAGCATCAGTAAACTCGCTGCTAACATTTGTTTCTTACTATTTGATATATTCAGTAAATATAAACAACGGTATCCCAACTGCGCAAATATCAATGCGATTGGCAACGATAATGCTCCGACTAATACTGTATCTTCATATAAATGAGGCAACAAAAACAAACATCCCGCTGCAAAAAAAGCACTCCATACCGTTAACCCTAAGCGATAAAGCCATTCAGCAAATAATCCTGTTGCACATCCCATCAAAATGATGGAAATCAAACGAATAGTTTTCATGCGCTCTAAAGTATAAGCAAATTTATAAACGAAGCAATCCAGATACGCTTGCAAAGGACGTCCCAACGTTAACATAAATTCAAACCCATCATCTGATTTGCATGATTGGCCAAAACCGCCGTACACATATCGAAATGCATCGCCATTATAATAGAGAAGATTGATAGCAGGAGCGAAAATAAAATACATCGCCATGACGCCTACTATCGAAAAAGCTAAAATAGAGCCATTATAATGTCTAATATTAGTTTGATTCATTCATCGCTATTCCTTTCACATTCAACCTAGACATGATTGACCCGAATAAAATGACTAAGCAATCAAATTGCGTAACTCTTCATTTTGTTGGTCAAAATTATTCTGCATCATTAACATGCCATCTGTTTTTTTGATAGGCTCATCAGGGCGGCTATAAGTAACAGCAATACCATCTGGAGACAATGCCTGCATACAAGACATCATTTCTCGTTGATGATCTTTTTCCATACCAGAAATACCTCGAGGCAATGAACACCACTTAATCTCATAGCCTTCGTGTCCAAAAAGTTGAACTAATGCTGCGTTAGTTAAAAAGAACTTATTATAAGGATGCTCAAGTCCAGGAATAACAAAATGAACACGGCGTAGTTTCTTTCCTTCTAATAAATATTGGCTAATTTGTGTTTCTACGAATGTCAGTGTTTTAGCATAGTAGAGAGCATCATGCATAATTTTAATATTCGCTTGATAACCTTCGAAAAAGAATATCAAACCGATAACAAGGCTAATCATTGTAAATTTGAGTTGCGTCGACAGTATGTCTCCACAACGAGAAATACTCCAAAATAACAATGGAAATCCGGATGCAACTGATGCAAATATCAAACGAGACCCCATATCTTCGCGATTTGGAATAATGAAATAAAATGCGCTACAAAAAACCAACATTCCAATCACAAAAATAATGACTTGTCCCAATGTTAATAATGCGCGAGTTTTGTTCTTAAGATAAAAATTGCTTTTGATAAATCTCATGTATCCACTCACCACACCACCTGCTAATACTAAGATAGTCAACCAGCCTTGTACTAGACTACCCCCTAAAGGAAATCCCAAAGGAAATAGCAACACCCATGGCCCCCCATTGAATACGTTAATGAGTGGTAACGCTCGACTATACAATTCATTTAGATTCAAATTCAAATGCATACGATATTGCTCAGGAATGGGTGCATGGGCATGGTAATGCATGTTATAACTCGCCCAAGCGAAATAGATGAGACAAACTAAAGAAAACAAGAGTACATCTTGTATAACTTCTCGACGCGTAGTTACCCATTGACTTAGATTAGAAAATAATAATTTAATTAATACTAACGTCCCAAAAAAGAAAGTCATTGCTGGATAAGTTAACAATGCTAATATAAATAATAAACTTGCATATATAAAATATTTTGTTTTGCTTTGTCGAATCTGATCATCTAATGCTAATGAACACTGATGCGCTTTTGCCAAACAGCGATAACCGACTACCACAAACAATACTGGCAAAGGCAAAGAAAGCGCCCCTGTTAAAATCGTATCACTATATAATTTTTGAATTAGGAATAAACATCCCGCTGAAAAAAAAGCTAGCCAAAAAGAAAATCCCATCGTATATAGCCAGTCTGCCAGCAAGCCCATGCCGACTCCTAATAAAACAACGGCGAGAATACGGATAAATACCATTTGCTGCATCGTGTGAATAAATTTATAAACGACGCAATCCAGATAGGCTTGGAGTGGACGACCTAATGTTTTCATGAAATAAAAGCTATCATCATGTCGGCATAAACGTTTGACTCCTCCCACCGCATAACGAAAATCATCACCCCCATAATATAAAATGTGCGTGGCTGGAGCAAAAATAAAGTACAAAAGTACGACGCTAACAATAACAAATATTCCTAGACGATTTCTATCAGATAGATTTTGGATACCTAGATTACGCATACTCATTTCCTTTCAAGTTTTTTAAATCTAAACTTTCATAGTGATTTTTTATCATCACCATCGCAGCTGTTTTAAGAATTGGTTCATTTTCCACACTGTAAGTCACCGCGATATGGTTTTTTTTCAGATGTGCTAAACAATTGGCCGCTTCGATCGTACGGCTTTTTTGCAAAGGAGCCCAGGCACACCACCGCAGCTTAAAAGAATTATTCTTCAATAGAGAAACTAAAGCTGCTTGCGCTAACGGGTAGCGATCATAGGGTGAGTTAGATTGAGGAATAATGAAATGGATGCGCTTTAAAGGTTGTCCGCTATGTAAATAATCGGCAATTGTGTGGCGAGTTCCATCCAAATATTGAACATGGCTTAATGCATTGACCAGCATGACAGTACTTGCCTGATAGCCTTCAATAAAAAATAGTCCTCCCATACCCATTAAAATGACTGCCTTTCCCAGCTTAAACGGAATAAATTGTTTCCATTGCAACAGTCCCCAAAATGCCAGAAGGCATACTGATGCAACGGCAGCATATAAAACTCGATTCTCAACAATTTCGAGATTAGGCATGATTAGTAAAAAAGCACTACTCAGAATTAACAAAGCCATCACACCGATAGTCGCTTGAACAATGATCATGCTAGGCATAGGTTTAAATAAAAGCTTTATCCCAGCAACGATGATGGATGACAAGCCCGCAATCATGATCCATCCTTGTATCAGTGAATCACTCATCGGTGATAAGGGCCACCATGAACTAAATAAGTTACTCAATAAAATAAGACGCTTGAACATTTCGACAGGATGAATATTGGGATGGCCGATTTGATAGGCGGGAGGAATCTCAGTGCGAGGATGATAATGGACATTATAATAAGCCCAAACAAAGTAAATGATACAGCTGACTACAAAAACCATTGTTTCTTTCAGTAATTCATCTCTGGTTTTGTTTAACTCCTGTAAATTTGAAAATAACAATTTGCTTAACATTAAAGTAACGAAGAAAAAAGCAAGCGCCGGATAAGTTAAAAGAGCTGCTAAAACTGCTAAAAATGACCCGATTAACCAACTCATCGCTTGCTTGCGCGTGTGTGGATCCTGTAAGGAATATAAATGAGCATGATTAACGCATCGATACGCGATGAGTGTCAGCAGAAGTGTAAAAGGGAGTGGTATCGCACCCATCGGTACCGCATCACCATATAAATGAGCAATGAGTAGCAAATCACCCGCAACAAAAAAAGACAGTGCTAAAGAAAATCCCAGCGTACAAAACCAATCTGCAAGCAATCCCATCACGACGCCCATCGTTGCAACTGTGGCGATACGAATGATTCTCATACCATTTAGCGTGTAAGCAAATTTAAATCCTAAGCAATCGATAAAAGTTTGCAGGGGGCGACCAACCGTTAGCATAAAATGATAACCATCGTTTTTAGCGCAGGATTGACTCATACTTCCAAAGCTATATTTAAAATCATCGCCACTATAATGAAGAATATGAATGGAAGATGAAAATATTAAATAAAGGATAAGCATGCTAGCAAAAATTAAATGCCAACAAGATGCTCTATTCACTATTGGTGTGCTCTGTGGTAGTAAATGTGTAGAAAAAGAGGTAAGCATACTACTTTTTCCTACAAGGCTTCGGCCAATACGTTATCCACATTTAATTCAAATCTAGCAGCAAGCGCATCTTGGCGAAACATTTTAACCGTTTCCAAGGAAAATTCGGCTAAATCTTTTCCTACTAAAGATAATTTATTAATAATATCATTCGTAGCTGTAATAATATGACAACCAATCTCATCCGATTGAAAAATATTTAATAACTCTCGTGGACTTGCCCAGATTAATTCGAGCTGTGGATAGGCTGACATAATATTTAGTGCAGCACTCATCATTGGTAATGGATCACGACCCGTATCAGCAATACGACCAGCAAATACAGAAATACAAGCTGCCGGACCCTCTGCCAAAGCCCTAGTAACTTCTTTCACTTGATCTAATGTCATCAATGCCGTGACATTTTGTTTGACATTTGCTTTTGCTAATTTTTGAATTAATAAATAAGCTGGCTCACCTTTCGTATTGGAAACCGGAATTTTAACATAAACATTTTTTCCCCAGCTTGCAATAAACTTAGCTTGCTCATACATCTCATGGAAATCATCTGAAAATACTTCAAAAGAAATGGGTTTGTCCTGAATAACGCTTAAAATATCCACTGCAAATGCTTCATAATCAGCGATATTTGCTTTTCGCATCAATGTTGGGTTAGTCGTAAATCCTTTTACGCAGGGATTAGCGTACATTTCCAACATGCCTTTCTTATCTGCACCATCTGCAAATATTTTTACTTTCAATTGAGATAATGATTTCATTTTTCACTTCCTTTGTTTGAGATGAATGATAGCAATAACTAATCTGGCTTGCGAACATTATCAGCGATAATCCAATTTGCTGCATGAGACAATGAAGAGGTGGTAAAGTCAGGCTGACTACTTAAAAATGGCTCTTGATAATGATAATCAAGCCATACCGTTTTACATCCTGCTCTTTTTCCTGCTTCAACATCTCTCCAGCGATCTCCAATCATGTAACATGATGTCAACTCTATATTATAATCAAGAGCTGCTTGAACTAATAAACCCGGTAAGGGTTTACGACAATCACAATGATCTGCATCATCATGGTAACAAACACGTATAGAATCGAGTGGCAACATTGTAAGTAATTGACGATTAATAGACTCCACCATGAATCGTGAGGTTTTTCCTCTTGCAACATCCGGTTGATTACTTGCGCCAATTAATAAAAAATCTGCTTGCTTTAATATTTGCAAAGCCGAAAAAGCATCCGTCGGTACAATAACTGTTTCCAAAGAATCGGGTGGATACGGTTTACCATTTTTGATGATTACTTTATTCAGTACACCATCACGATCCAGAAATATTGCTTTCAGTTTCATGTTAACGTACTGATTCCCATTTTGTCTGACCTATCTTTAGCTTTGGATGGGAAACTAGCATATGCCAAATAATGGATTGGAATGCTTCGGCATGCGGAGTCGTATTTTCTGCATTAATCGTGGGAATAAGTACACAAGCATCGGCAATTTTAGCAGTATAACCACCATCACGACCAACAATGCCCATCACCGCGGCACCCATTTCCTGTGCATAGCGCAATGCAGCCACTAGATTAGGACTGACATTTTTCTCTAGATTACCACCACCCACTGATAAAACCATCAATGCATCCTGAGCTTTCAGTCGACTAACCGCCAACCACTTAGAAAATACTGATTCCCAACCATCATCATTGGTGCGAGCAGTTAACTCCGAGACATTATCGGTAGGCGCATAGGCTTCAATCCCGACTATTTTACGGAAATCATTCACTGCATGTGAGGCATTTGCCGCACTACCACCGACTCCAAGCACAAACAAACGACCTTCTTGTTGACGCGTTTTTACTAAAAGATCAACAATCTTTTCCACTTGCTTCATATCTAAAGTATGAATAATTTGTGATGCCTCAGATAAAAACTGTTTGATGAACTCCATTAAACCTCCTTATTGATATACTGTATCTTTTATTCACTGATGAGAATATTTTTCCACAATCCATTAACTCAAAGAGATGGTTGCAAAAATTGTCCTAATTCTTGCATGCCCTTAAATGATCCTGCTTCATAAAAACGTTGATGAATTTCATAAGCAGCCAATTGATTTTCTTTTAACAAAATCTGATAAAAAAATTCTAAATCATAAGAACCTTCGGTCGATATTTGATGAAAAGCTTGGGCACTTATCACCGCTAATCCATAATCAATATAGTGCATTTTTTCGGTCCGATGTTTTTTATCATACGCAATAATCTTATTTTCACTATATTCAATATTACTGGTATCCCATAAACCATCATTGTGAAATACAGTCATTAAAGCTAATTTTTTTGACTTCTCAAAACTAGTCTGTACAGCAAGATAATCACAAGGAAGATAAGAATCCCCATACAAAATAAAAAAAGCTTCCCCTAAAGCCGGTAAAGCTTGTTTGATGGCACCACCCGTACCGAGTAATTGTGGACCATCAAAAACATAACTCACCTGCAAACCAAATTGATGTCCCTCACGAACAAAATCTTTTATTTGTTCGCCTAAAAATCCTACACATAACACCACCTGCTCAATTTTACTTTTTTGTAATAAACGTAATTGATGAGCAATAAATGGTTCGCCAGCCACTTCCAATAACGCTTTGGGAATTTTTTCCGTAATAGGACGCAAACGAGTGGCTAATCCTCCTGCAAGAATAGCGACAGGATACGGCTTGATCATGATTGTGCAACTACTTGTGTTCCCATAAAATCAAATCGAAAACGCACTTCTTGCAACCGTACTTCACGCATTGCATGACGCAATTTGACTTTATCGTGAGCATAAAACATTAAAAAACCGCCACCACCCGCACCAATTACTTTTCCACCAAGTGCGCCATTCTTCCGAGCTAATTCATACCATTCGTCTATTTGTGTATTACTCATATTAACTGATCGCTGTTTTTTATGGTCCCAATGAACATTCATTAAAGCAGCAAATTCATCTAAATCACCTTTTTCTAACGCTTCTTTACTTTTGAATCCCAGGTCTTTTACAAAATGTAAATTTGCTACCATATCGCGATTCTTTTCTTTACTTTTCACATCTTGTTCTTTCAAAATGCCTGAAGCTGATCGTGAATAGCCCGTAAAAAAAAGTAGCAAATTATCTTCTAAGTTATATAAGGTTTCTTCACTAATCTTAAGCGGCCATGCTTCTACTTTGTCATCCGGAATAAAGCTAAAACAAGTAATCCCACCATAAGCAGCGATATATTGATCTTGTTTACCAATAGGTTCTTTCAGTTGATTTAATTCGATATAGCAAGCTTGTTCAGCTAATTCACGTGGATGAATGAGATTTTTCTTTAACGTATGTAATGCTTTCAATAGTCCGGTGGTAAAGCTTCCTGAGGAACCCAAACCTGTGCCTGCAGGTATATCTGCCATGCTAGTGATTTCAAGGTAAGGTGCACTAATATCCATGTGCTTTAAAGCTTCACGAATAATTGGATGCTCAACATGATCCACTGAGCTAACACGTTCTAATTTTGAGTACTTGATAATTAATTCTTCAACAAACGTTTGGTGTAACGTAATATAAACATATTTATCAATTGCAGCAGCTATTAAAAAACCTCCATGCTCGCGATAATAAGAAGGAAGATCCGTGCCACCTCCACCAAGAGAAATACGTAACGGACTACGAACAATAATCATATCCAGAATCCTTGTAAATTTTTTCCACAATTTTTAACGCTGCATAAGCATCATTTAAAACCGCTGCCGGTTGGCGTTGTTGTTTAATATCCTCTAAAAATTCTGCAAATTCAAATTCCCACGAATCATCTAACATCGGATATTCCCAAGTAAACGTTTCTGGAGGCCCCATCGCCGCTAACATTTTATAAAATGTTAATTGCTCAACACCATAACTGCCACCCAATCCTTTCACTTCAATTTTTCCATTTTTTCCAAAAATTTCGAATGAAAAAGTATTTTTCCATTCAGTACAACTGGCATGTAGAAAGGCGACTTGCTTGGTTGCTGTGTGAAGTATCATAAAACCATTATCATCTACGGGCATATCCCAATAATAAGTATACGCCTGGCCCTGAATACTAATAAAATCACCTAAAAACCATCGAGCTAAATCAATTAAATGTACCCCTTGATCAATTAACTCGCCCCCTCCTGAAAGTTCTGGATTGGCTCGCCACTCTTGATGATAACCTATACGACCACCATGACCATAACGTCCACGTAAATACATAATCTCACCGATAGCACCTTCATCAACGAGTTGTCTTGCCTGACGAAAAGCTCGATGATAACGATGATTAAAACCAACTCGTACACGAACATTCGCTTTTTCCGCAGCAGCTATTAATGGAGTCAGTTCCTTAGCTTGACGTGCAGCAGGTTTTTCAATGAGTACATGTTTACCGGCTTGAATAGCTGCTAAAGCAATTTCCGCTAATGAGTCATGAATAGTGGCAACAATGACGATATCGACATTGGCTTGATTCATTACTTCTCGCCAATGATTCAGTGCAATACATCCTGAAAATTGACTAGCCAATGCGGTAGATCGTTCCTGGTGAATGTCCGCGCAGGCAATAAGACGGCCACTTTTTAACGCCTTTGCACGTTTTTGGCCTATCAAACCACATCCAATGATAGCAATATTCACTGCGATTCATTCCATGTTTTACCTCTATCTTGAGGTACGATACGACGCAAGGTATAAATATCTGAATCTTTTAATTCATCCGTAAATTTTGACAAAGATTCCCATGGATCCCAAACCGCACTGATTAATTTTCCAGTAATACCATCACTAGCAGCAGAAGCCAAAAATACACACAAAGAAGCACCCGTAGATAATGGTGTGCCACCATTTTGTTTTTGTTTCAATGCTTGGTCATAATAAGTTTGACCTACTTTTTCCGGTCCTGCTGCTAACACTTCATCCAACAAACGCGTATTAAGAGCACCAGGCGCAACTGAATTGACATCGATACCAAATAAACCAACTTCTTCCGCCAAGGTTTCTGCAAAACGAACAATAGCTGCTTTAGAGGCAGCATAAGCACTAAAATATGGCATCGGCTTAGTCGCTCCACCCCCGGATATAATCATAATTTTTCCATATCTTCTTTTTTTGAAATAGGGTAAAACAGCACGACATTGCAATACTGTTCCTTTCAGATTAATATCGATTGCTGCAGACCATTCATTCCAATCAACTTCCTCAACTAGGCCTTTTGTCCCATACACACCAGCATTGGCAACCAAAATATCTACTTGACCAAATTCACTGATTGCGTATGAAATTAACGCCTCGACTTGTTCAGGTTTGGATACATCCGCCGTTTGCGCTAACACTTTCGATGGCTGGCTGGACAGATTTTGTAGCTCTTTCTGTGCTGCATACAGCTTATCCGTGTTTCTTGCGCATAACATAACATGCGCACCCTCACTAACAAATTGTTTAGCAATCTCAAAACCTAATCCTTGATTTGCGCCAGTCACAATAGCGCAGCGTCCTTTTAATTTCATATTGGAACTCCTACAGAAAAATACTTAATGCGCGCATCCTGTTTAATAGAATTTGCAATAAAACCGCCTGGATCAAGTACAATAGGTTTGTTGAGATAGGTAACAAACTCATCCGCGGTAATAGCATGAAATTGCGACCACCCTGTTAAAATAATCACCGCATCCGCATGTTGTATGGCTTCTTTTATGCTGGACGTCAGTTGAATAAATTGAGCATAACTTTCTGGTAGTTGATGAATAACAGGATCGTAAGCACGAACATTACTGCCTTGCTGATGCAACCATTGACATGTTTCAATCGCTATTGAGCGCCGCAACGTATCTGTCCCGGCTTTATAAGTCAGACCTAATACAGCAATTTGCTTATTTTTAAGATCTTTGAAAACATCCAGCAATTTTCGACATGACCATTGTTTATGGTACTGATTGCTTTCTATAATAGCCGATAGTAAAAAAGTATCATTTCCACATTCTTTTCCTAATTTTGTTAAATAATTAATATCGCGTAAAAGTGTTCCACCGGCTATGGCATCACCTGGTCTCAGATATGCTTTACGTCCAATTCTATTTTCGCTTTTTAATCCATTTTCTACTTCACGAGCATTTGCTCCTACCGCTTCACACAAAACTGATAATTCATTAATAAACGTAACAGAAATAGCAAGAAATGCATTAATCGCATGCTTAGTCATTTCGGCAGAAATAACGGACATCCAAATGAGTTGATCGGTGAAAGGAAATAATAAATCTTGAATAAGATTTTTATATTGAATATTATCCAACCCTATTACGATTCTGTCTGGATGCATAAAAACTTCAATCGCTTTTTCTAAACGTAAATTTTCAGGAATATAAGCAAACGTTATTTTTTTTTGCGGATATAATTGATTACACTTTTTTTGTAATTGATTGGTCGTGCCCACTGGAATTTGGGAGGAAATAATAACTAAACTATTCATTTTCAAGTCAGCAAAGAGCTCTTCTACCGCATCCACAACAACATTAATATCAGCGTCATCATGTTGATCTACCGGCGTATCAAAGGTGATCCAAATCAAATCTGCAGAAGAAACGTTTTTAATAGAATTTGTAAAAACTAATTTACCCGCCAGTAAACCATCGCTTAATAAAGCATCCAACCCTGGTTCGAAAATAGGTGCTTTGCCTTGTTGTAAATTCAAAATAGTTTCTAAATGTGGATCATAGGCAATGATCTCATGACCAGCTTTGGCTAAACATGCTGCCGTGACACAACCAAGATGCCACAAACCAATAATGACAATTTTCATATTCTTTTCTCTAAAACCCATGAATTATTTTTAAGAAAAGCGACCGTTTGCGCCACACCCTGTTGAATATTCAATTTTGGTTTCCAACCTAGTTTACGAATTTTTGCACAATCCAGAAAAATAAAAGGGTTATCACCAATCCAGCCGCGTTCGCCTCCTGCATAAATTCGTTCAGGAGAGGTATTCAAATAATTACAAATCCAACTAATCGAATCATCAACCTGACAATATTCATCGGTACCTAAATTAAAAATATTTACTTTTTCAGTTGCATGATGAATAGCAAATAATATTGCATCAATACAGTCTTTAATATAAAGATAGGATTTACGTTGTTTACCATTACCTAATATATTTAATTTTTCTGGGTGTTGAAGTAGTTGACGATAAAAATCGAAAACATGTCCGTGTGTATAGCGTTCTCCTAAAATTGAAACAAAACGAAATATATACGCTTGAAGTCCAAATCCCTCGCAATAGGCTTGTATCATTCCTTCAGCAGCTAATTTTGAAGCACCATATAGGGAAGTTTGTATAGGAAAAGGCGCGTTTTCTGGCGTAGGAAAAATATTAGCTTCTCCATAAATCGAACCTGTCGAAGCAAAGGCAATTTTCTGCACTTTATTAGCACGCATGCCTTCTAATACATTAAATGTAACGAGAGTATTTTGCTCTAAATCTTTATGAGGATGATCTGTGCCATATCTCACATCCGCATTCGCAGCAAAATGCAAAACAACATCTACTCCTTTCATTGAATCGACGAGCAATGCTTGATTTAATAAATCACCAGTAATTAATTTAAAAGATTTTGATTGCTTTGCATTCGTTAAAAACTGATGAAAACCGGTCGAAAAATTATCAATACCAATGACTTCATGGCCTTGTTCTAACAAACAATCCACCATATTACTACCAATAAATCCTGCGCAACCTGTTACAAAATATAACAAAATATTCTCCCTGCGAACTAAGATTTAAACTGCGAAAACCCAAAAACGCGATAACAAATAATTGATCATGACTGTTACACCTATCGCTATAACATAAGCAACATAAGGAGATACATGGCCCAATTCAACAACACTATGGGTGACACATAGCGTCACGAGATATCCCATTGCTAATAATCCTAAATATCTCGGTATTTGATTATAAAAAGCGACTCGTTGGCTTTTAAAAGTGAAATATCGATTGGCATTAAAATGAAAAATAACACCTATAATGAATGCTATTGTGATGGCAACTTGGTAATGGAATTTCAATAAACCATAACAAATCGAAAACAAACTAAAATTAATACCTGCTGTAATGGTGCCCACTATTAAAAATGAAACAATAGTATTTTTATCTGAGAGAACAAATTGATACAATCTTTTCATATTATTTTTAGTAATAAGACTAATCTTATTTTTATCCCTATTAATAAAGGTAAATATTCTTCGAATGATTGACATTAGCTAATGCTAATCCTATCTGATTCTTGTATGAAAGAAGGAGTTAATTGATTAGTCGATGGTTTCTCAACAACATAATCAACAATAAACATCGGTCGACGTTTCACTTCATCATATATCCTACCAATATATTCTCCCATCAATCCTAAACAAAGTAATTGCACACCTGAAAAAAAAGTGACAACCAACACGGTGGTAGATAAACCTGGACTAATATCTATACCATATAGCTTTTGAAAAACATACCAGCCGCCTAATAAAAAACTAAAACCGGCTAGAAAAGCGCCAATAATAGACATGATTTGTAGCGGCCTACTACTAAAACTAATTAACCCATTTAAACCTATCTTTAATGAACCAGTGAAGCGATTATAGTTTCCTTTGCCTGTCAAACGTTCATCCCTATCATATTCAATAAACGCTTGTTTGTACCCCACATAAGCTACTAATCCACGCAAAAAACCATGTGATTCATGTAGTTTTTTAATTTCATTCATCACTCGTCGCGTAATAATTCGAAAATCCCCTGTATTGCGCGGAATAGAAACATCACTCAACTTATTGATTACTGAGTATCCAATATGGGAAATTAACTGTTTGATGATGGTTTCACCCTTACGCGATTTTCGTTTCGCATATACCACTTCATAACCATCTTGAATCTTGGCGTATAATTGCTGGATCAACTCAGGGGGATCTTGCAAATCTACATCAATCACGACGCAACTATTGCCCTGACAATTCAGAATACCCGCGATGGTTGCTGCTGGTTGACCAAATCGTCTGGAAAATACAATAAGTTTAATAAATGGATTACGATCAATTTCTAGACGTATTATTTGTTCTGTTTGATCCGGAGAAGGATCCAAACAAAATAAAATTTCATAATTCGAAGTAATCTGTGCCAATACCTTTTCTATTCGCTCAAGAAAAGGTTTGATATTGGAAGCTTCTTTATAAACTGGAACAACGATAGACAATTCAGGATGATAAGTAGTCATTTCTTCTCATATCCTCATGATAATCCTGCAAGCACTGCTTAGTCTAATGATTGATTAAGGTATGTCCCCATACCCAAAATTAAAACGTTACGAGTATATATTAATTGATGCATGCATCCAAGAATTTTGTTCTCGATTTTGTTCTCGATTGTCTTGCATAGATGTGCTCAAATACTGAATAATTTGTGCCTTCCTAAGAAATGGAAGAAGCGCTAAGCTAATAACAGCAGTTTCCTCATTAATAACGGCTAGAAGGCTAACATTACACAATAGGCAACAAAACAGGAAAAGATAAAATGCAGCAAAAAAATAAATCTTTTGATCGCTCAAGGCATTCATTTATTGATAATCCCAGCAAAGCATTGGAAGATTATCATCAACTTGGCTATCACATTGAGCTTGATATTTTTACTGCAGACGAATGTGATGCCTTAATTCAAGCAGCGCATAACTTAGCTGATGCAAAAAATCAAATTTTTCGACCTAGCATGATGCCACATAAACAAAATGATATCTTTCTCACTGCCATGAAAGCGCCATTTATTGTCGATACCGTTTCAACCTTAATCAATGGCGATGCTGTCGGATTGCAAAGTGAATTCTTTTACTGTATGCCTCATACTCGCGGTTTTTCTTTACATCAAGATAATTTTTATGTGGAAGCAAGCTATGGCGTATTTGCCTCCGCTTGGATTGCTTTAACGGATACCTATGCGGAAAAAGGTGGCTTGATCATTTATCCAAGCAGTCATGAAACCGGAGCATTACCTGTGAAAAAGTTAAATATCGGTCCTAATCATTTGCAAGATCCTAATGCAAATAACGAAGAAACCATCGTTCCAGAAAAATACGTCCAATATAATGTTGCTATTGCAAAAGGTTCGGTACTATTTATCCATGGTCACCTCGTGCATGGTTCTCACACAAATGCCACTGCTGATTGGCGGTACGTTTTATTATGTACTTATATTAAAGCCGGAGAAGAATTTAGACCAGGACGTTATGCAAAAAGGGAAAAAGTTTTAGTAAAATAGAGGACAAGATATATGTTTCATCAAAAAAAACAGGCCATGAACCATCTCTCTCAGCAAGAATGTTTGAATCTTTTAATTAAAAATACACCCTACTGTTATGATGAGCGCTTTCCTCTTCTTTCTATTCATCTTACTTCAAACAGGCCTGATCAATTTACTGAATTTGTCAATAATATTCATTCCAGCTGTCATCATAAAAATGCTTATGAAATTATAGTCAAAATTGATACTGAAGATACGACGATGATAGCGTGCGTCAGCGCCTTATCCAAACAATATGGTAAGGATAAGGTGAAAGCTTTTATCGGCGCCAAAAAACTAGGACCTTGGAGTGCATGGGAGTTTTTTAATGATATGTTCCATCTTACCCATCCTAATACCTATTTTTTATGGAACCCTTCTGATGAAGTGAGAATCAATACTCCGGAATGGGATAATATTTTAGCAAATTATATTGGTTTTTATCCCGATCATGTTTTTCGCTTGAAACTTTCAGATAATCGTTTAAGAAATTTCTATAAAATGGCTGATGTATTAAGAGATCCGGACAACTTCCCATTCATGACTAAAAAATGGATGGATATTTGTGGTGTATGGGGTGATTGCCATAGTCCCGATGTATTTCATCAAGCTGTATCATTTTATTTAGGTAAACAAAATATTTTTCGTGATGTGCCAATTTTTGATATTCAATTGAGCGGTATAGAAGCTGGCTTACTAATCCCCTCTTCCCAAAAAACAAATAGAGTGCTGAATGTACGTCGGCTATGGCTAATCGCTTTATCGAAAGAAATGCGAAGCCGTTACATCGCGCATGCGAATAAATTACGTTTCTACATTCAATCCGTTCAACGCGGGGCAACTGAAGTAACGATAAACGATTACACTCGCTATCCATCTCGAATCGAATGCACTAATAACGTTTATATGCAAGAAAATATTCGCTGTATTGATAGAAGCATCATGACGTATGCTTTAAAACTAAGAAATGAGTATATTCAACCCAAAATTAAATTTTTAAAATCCATATTAATTACTAAACCAATAAAGATTATATTTCTCAATCCCATCATGTCGTTTGTTTTTATCGTTTCTTTAGTTATTTTATTGAAACATAATATCTCTGTAGCAGCAAAAATAACTAGCTTGTTATTGTTATCCACAAGCGCTTGGCGTTTAGGATTTAGTTATAAACGAGAATGGAGTATTCTTAAATCAAGATTACGATTTTAGTTGAGCTTCAAGAAATTAGACATGACGTTTTTTTGTCGCGCGAATATCACCGCATAAAATCTGTCCTTGCTCTCGTTTTTGCTTGACATAAGTTTTAAAACGCTCACCCCTCCCAAACCACTGCCGCCCGCCCCACTTCTCCACCGCGCCTAAAACGCCTACAAAAAAATGAAAACCAGGAATAGAATCAGCCTGACGACGAAAAGCATAATAAGAAGAATTATCGGATAAGGTGCAACCCGTATTTTTTGTCTGGTTCACGATTCCTTGTGCGTGCGACCGTAAATAACCGGTCGGCAACAAGCCTGCTAAATATTCCTCTACGCGGATGCACCAAAATAATCGTTGATCCCAGTGATTACGATTCTTAAAATCCCCAAGGTTATTTTCGAATAATTCCAATGCTTCCGCATAAATATCAGCATCAAACACTAATCCGACTCGATGTTCTGGTATTGGTTTGACATAAGCATATAGATTATTGAGTGCGGATCGAGTTGATTCATTCATGACATCCCGATTATTTTCATTGATAGATGTATCGTTGATTACTTCTGCAAACACTACTTCTAATCGCTTTTTAGCTTCATCATTATCACAATGGTGTTTCACTATTTTTCCGTCTGGAAAAACTTCAAGAAACTGCTTGTCTACTTCATCTGCATCTATGTGCTCACTCATTTCTGTTGCCATTTCCCATTCTTCATTCATCAAAGCAATTTTAAAGGGAGTGACATCAACATATTGATAGCGACCAGAGTTTTGGTCGGCTGGAACATCAAAAAGAACGTTACCTTGGTCATCATAAATGCGATTCGGGTGATAAACAGTACCGCGACAAGTCAAAAGAGAAGGATCGTTTTCCCATATCTTTTTAGCCTTCCA